>OBJP01000179.1_pt1 | contig 56107 bp, 97 predicted proteins | sample 1519821 | NCBI WGS metagenome assembly OBJP01 (sample SAMN04209218, study PRJEB22552) | human gut metagenome | biome: gut; material: feces | host: Homo sapiens | place: USA: Oklahoma | reverse complement strand
GTAATCCTCAAATGCATCTTTTAATTCCATAAAAATATTATAACACAAATCAAATGTAAATTGGTTCTAACAATAACATATGAGCATTATCTATTGTATGATATAGTTGTTGCACATGTATAACGCTTTATATAAAGCATATTTTAAACAAATCACAAAAGACTGGAATTGTCAATATAAAGTGTCGGCACACTTCGGACACACTTTACCTAGAAATCATGTTTACAGCCTCGATTTTCTGTTCATTTGACGAATGAACATAGTACTGCATCGTTGTATTGAACGATGTGTGTCTCATTAATTCTTGAGCTGTTTTTGTATCGATTTGATTATTTACTAGGCGTTGTGCAAAGCTATGACGAAGCATATGATAATTAAAATTAAATCCATATATGCTTTGTGATCTTTTTTCAAAATAAACACCAAATGGGGATGGACTTAAATAACCACCATTATATTCTGGACATACTATATCAAATGGGTTTACCTTAAACCACTCCTTCAACTCTTCTACTAAATTATCTGGAACAAACAGAGTTGCATTTGACGCTTCTGTCTTACCTCCATTTTTTGCATAGAGGTCTTTTTGTTTTAATCCAGCATAAACCAAAGTTTTGTTAATTACTACTGTTTTGTTATTCAGGTTAAAATCTTTTTTCTCAAGAGTTGCCATTTCACCAAAACGCAAACCTAAATAATACCCCAGTTTTATAGCCATTATGAGACTTCCTTTTTTTATGTCGCTAAGTCTACGGTTATTTGATATTTCATCAATGATGATGTTAAATTGCTCATGCGTTATGTATGTTCTTTTTCGTTTCGTGATATTGCCAAAAATCATTACGTCTCTTGTTGGATTATCGTTGATATATTTCATACGAACAGCGTAATCAAATACACGAGTTAACGCCCAACGAATATGATCATTGAAACGATACGCATCTTTCGAACGATTATTAAAGAATGTCTGAATTGTATTGTATCCAATGTCCTTAATTGGCATTCTTAAAATCGCTGCATCAACATGTCTGAACGAAACCGTCCAAAGATAAATTGTCGCTTCAGAATACTTCAGTTTGACAACTTCTAAAAATTCATCAATCAATTGTTGCAGAGGTTTGTTTTCTCCTGCCATGTTTGGAGGGCTTTTTACCATTAATTCAGCTAAGACTAAACTTCCTGCCTTTTCAGCCTTCTTGGCGGTTTTATATCCACTCTTAGAATATCTTTGGCCTTTATATGTAAAGTAATACTCATACACTGTTTCGTTTTTTCTTTTACGTTCTCTAACGTTTGCTTTCATCTTCTATTTTCTCCTTCTATCACCTTGTCCTTTCTGTGTCCTTACCTAATTAATAGCACAGAAGGAGATGAAAAACAATAAAAAAATATAGGGAATAAATTGCTTTATTTCCCTTCGGTTTGTTCCCTATATTTAAAGTAATGCTCGGTCAGCGATTCAATCTCTGATCCATATATGCTCATAAAGTCACATACCTTCTCTTCTGATAGTTTACCTTCATCATTACTTAATGCATATTCTTCAATGATTGCATGTGTAAGCTCATGTTTGAGTGTCTTAATCTTCTGAACCAATGACAGCTCTTTATGAATATAAATCATATGATGTACATAATCGCAGCATCCAATCTGACATGTTCCATTAGAATTATTTTCTACGTACACATAGTCGTTATCACCAGTCTCAAGCACATCATACTCAACACCAGTAAATCTATTTATCATTAATTTCATGCTGGACAATCACCTCTTTCAATCTTTTGATTTCTAAATCCTTCTCTAATAGTGCTTGATTAAGCACCTGTAAATCATTAAGAAGAACGTATAAATGATTCTGCATTAAAGCGTTCCTTATATTAGTATAAGCAGCTTCAATGATATGTTGTTTAATCCTCATCATAACTAGACGCACTTACTGCAAGGACTGTTAAAATGAAGCCAACAACAGAACCAAAGAAACTTCCTGCCAAAAAACTAAATAAATCCATTACAAATTTCCTTCCTTATTATTTATATACCAGCTCGGATAATACAACCAGTAGATAAGCTCAGGCTTTCTGTCTAATAGATAATACAATGTAACTGTTGTATTACAGATAGGACTGACGCCTTGCTCCCATTTACGCACACTAGCCAAACTAGCTCCAATTGCTTTTGCAAACTTGCGCTGTGATAAATTGCATTTCTTACGAATGCGTACTGCATCCTCTTTGGTGATACTAGGTTCAGCATAGACTTCAAATTCAGAAGTATTTTTAATGCTCTCTGGATTTACATTGCTTTGACTAGGCATACCATAATTAATATTAGTAATCATATCCCGACCACCTGGTTGTAACTTTCTTGTTGATATCAATAACCAGTCTTTCTGCCATTAAGCTATCTACATGATCTTCAAGAACAGAATGTACTAAACAATATTCCAAAACACCATCACAATATTGCATAATACGTTCAACGTCATTGTTTTGCATGGCTTTACTGTGTAGCACTTGCCACTCTGATTTGTAAAATGGCATCTTGTCTACTTCTACAATGAATTCACCTTTTAAAAACAAATCATATGACATAGCAGTCAATCTAGCAGCATGACGCAAAAATTTTTCATTACCCGTCTTACTGTATGTTTTTAGATGACTATAGATAGTACCTCGCAATGATTTATAGATGTCATTAGATAAGAATTGTTCTTTAATATCTAATAAATATCTGCCAAAGCCATCACAAAGCAATACATTGCTTGGGTCACCAAATAAGATTTCAAGCACATTCACATTGCCTTTAAGAGCTAAATTGACGAACTTGTCTAATGTATAGATTTGAATATCAGTATTCTCTGTTACCTGGTTGAAACCATCGAAGTGATGCATGCCTAAAATATCTTCTGCAGTGCGTACTGCAATGCCTCGAATGTCAATATCGCTATTTTCATTTGCTAGACCATAGGCGTGTGATCCGCCTACAGTCAACAAACAAATGTTTTCACCTAGATTTTCATGCTGTAACAAATTTTGATACTCTGGTCTATCTAATAGCCCTGCCCATTTATACATCTTGAGACAACCCTTCTCTTAAAATGCGAGGTGTTCTATCTCGATTTTCCATTTTCTCTTCCCATTCTTTTTGTTCTTTCATCAACTTAGCATGAACCACTGGTTCTAAATCAGCTCTAGTCAATCCATACTTTGCACAATAACTACCTAATTCACGTACAAGCTTTGCGCTTGCTTCATATTCTTCAAAATTTGCCATAATTGCCTCTTTCTATTACACTACATACCTAGTTTATAATTTACATTCGCAATAATATAATCGACCAAGATATCTAGATTAGGTTGAATCTGTCTCCATACGTCAATCTTCTGCGAATGATTGTATTTCTCACATTTTAAAGTATACTTTCCTTCTTCGACACGGTTTGATTTCAGTGTGTCAGGATTCGCACATTTGAATACTGTATTCTCTGTATCTGAATGCCAATTCTTTAGCACGTTAAGCTCTGTACCGCCTAATACGGCTTCATGTTCGCCTCTGTTGATTAATGGGCTGATTACTGATTCATATTCACATCTAGACCAGAATTCGTGAATACAAGCACTGCGAATATCACTCTTCAGCTCATCTCTAGTTTTACCATCCTTCTTGATCGCATCTGAAATCCATTCACAGAATACAATATTTCTAAAGATATCGAAGTTCTCTAGCTTATCTGTATTCATATTAAACGTTAATGCATACCAGTGAAGGTTCTTAATGCGTTTATCTATTTTTTTCATTTTAACTTCCTTTCTTTATTTTAGATTTTACTAAAACTGAGTTAAAAACTTTATGATTAGTTCGCCATATGGCTTATATCAACGTCAACATCAATTTCAGCTTTTTTATCACCTACATCCTCAAAGACACTAATCCTATAAATATTGGAAGTCAATATTTTAACTGACCATCTCCAGCCTTCAGGATCACACAAAGCACCATCTTTTAAGTCATCATAACTATATAAATAATAAATATTCTCATATCCATCTCTTATAATTATAAAATGAAACATCATGCGTTTTACTTGAAACGGTAATTTGCTTAGATATGTATTGATGTTATCTAAAAAATCACCTAAAGTTTCTTCTTCAATTTGATAACAATGATAAGCACTTACGACACGCCCATCGTCTGCTTTACAAGGACTATACTGCAACAGTTTTATCTTCATCTTAACTTCCTTTCTGTATCTTAACCTTGTTAGAGTTAAGATACGATTTTTAAGTTAATATATTTAACTTATTTTCTTTGAATTTATCTTTGCTTAAGTTAAATTGTAAAGTTATACGTTAATAAATATATACTTCTATACTACTTAAGATTATCCAAGCCAATCATGGTATTTCCATCTGTAACCTTCGGCAATTTTCCATCCCATTTGTTGATCCATTGCTCTTGTAGTACTTCTGGAGTTAAAGCTTTTGTTTTAACTGCGTTTGCGTTAGCTTCACCTTCTGCTTCAATCAATTTTGTTTCAGCTTCTGTTCTAGCTTTCTCTTGTTTCTGTTTAGCTGTTTCAACTTGTTTCTTAGCGACAGCTTCATCAGAAATTGCTTTTTCAATTTTCTTTCCTGCATCCAAATCTTTGATTGTTAACATCTTTAATGTAACACCTTCTTTTTCAAGATTTTGCTTTAAGATATCAGTTGCTTTATTGATGATTTCATTTCGTTTGTCTCCCAATAAATCAATAATATTATAGTTGCTGCACACTTCATTCATTGCATTTTGTGCATAGTTACCAATGATATTATCCTTCAATGCATCCATTGTTTTGTATTGTTTATATACTTTGAATGCATTTGATTTTGATACTTCATACTTAACGTTTACTCGCATCTTTGCCCATTGCGCATCCTTAGTTTGAACGGATACGTTATCATCTGTTCTTTCTTGTACCGTTGTATCAATCTTGTAAATTTTATCTACGAATGGAGTTACAAAATGGACTCCTTCTTTTAAAGTGTTCTTTGAAGTTCCATGCAACGCAGAGTATTTAACACCTACTGTATTGGATGGAATCACACAAATTGACTGTACAAATACCAACAAACCAAGCGGAACAACAGATAAAAGGCCTTTTTTATTCCACTTTAAAGTTACGCAACCAAACTCATTCTCTTTCTTTAACGTAATAACTAACGTTGCAATTGTTGCCACCAATAATAAAACACTAATAATTAATTTAATCATTTTTTTCATCTCCTTTAATTTCACAATTTTCTAAAATTTTATGAATTGGAACGCTTGTATCGACATCTTTAAAATATCCCTTTTCGTGCAATTCAAGCAAAGGCCTATAATTTGAAATACACTTCTGCATTCCACTATCTTTGTGTGCATTCAATAAATCAAACTCAAACTGAGTTAATTTATATGTTGGCTTTTCATATGGTTTTCTTAACCATTCTTCAAGTTTTTTCTTGCATTCACGACTTGTCTTAAAATCACAATCATTACAATAAACATTATGGCAGCGCTTAGGCTTCCCATTAACCAATGCCAAATTCCATATACCATCTTTTATAATTTTATCCTTGTAATGCTCGTAATTAGTTTCTTTTTTTATTTCCTGCTTTTCTTCTTCAAGCCATCCAAGTTCTTTAGCCTGTTTGATAATTGCCTGTAATAAATCACTCTCGATTACATTTTCCATATTAGTATCTATGGCGATTTCTTCTTTTGATAAATCAAATGTGATCCTAAAATATCCGCTTCCAAATCTTTGCAAATAAATTATTTCCTCATTTTCTTCATTTCTCTTATATCTTTGTTCTTCAAACATCTGTTCTGCCGTCATTTAAATCCACCCCAATTCATTCATTTGTTGAATTATGGCTTGTAACTCATCCAAGCTAACATATTTCACTAAATCGGTTACTATGCCTTTTTCGTCAAGATCTTGAAAGATAAATCTCTTTCCACCACAACTATATTCATAAGCATAGTTCGATTCATCGACATAAAATATTTCTTTAAATTTATATCCCAACTTCTCAAACATTTCTCTAGCAGTTTCCATCTTTAACCACCTCATAATTTGAAAGAATATCTTTGATTAGCACATCCTTATCAACATTTTTGAAATGTCCTTTGTCCTTTAATTCTATTAATTGCCTGCAATCACAAAAATTTCGATTACTATGATAGGTAATATATGCGCTGATCAAATCATATTCAAGCTGAGTTAACTTATATACTGGCTTTTCGTGTGGCTGCTTTAGCCAATCTCTTGCCATTTCACGACATCCTTCTTGATTGATTTTAAAGTCACAGTCATTACAATTAGTTTTATAACATGGCTGTAGTCTCCCTTTGACTACCGCTAAATGATCTATGCAACACTCTAAAATTTCATCCTTGTAATATTCAAAATTTGTTTCTCGCTTTTCTTCTTCAATCCAGCCCAATTCTCCACATTGCTTGTAGATTGCGTTTAATTCATTAATAGAAATACTTTTATCTGAACAAGCTCCATGTGTATGTATCTTTTTAGATTTCAAATCAAATATGATTTCAAAATCTGCCGTATCTTCATTTTCATATACAAAACAGATGCTGTCAAAACTAACTTGTTTTTTATATCCTAGTTTTCCAAATAATTCTTTTGCTTTCATTTTGTCTCCTTTTCTATCCATCCAAGTTCTTCCATTTGTATTCCTTGTAAACCATTAATAATATCTTCACATTCCGTTAATTGATCATTTAGATGGTCAAGCTTGTCTTCAAGACGGTCAACAATTTCATCTTCAATGATTTTCATAACTTCTTCTTGTGTGCCTGACAAATTATAGAATTTTTGTGTTCCATATGATTTGTATATTTTACAATCATACCATGAGCCTACATCCTCTTTGATAGATGCAAAACGCTGCATTCCTTGAGATGTTACAATTAATAAATCTTGTGTACCATCTTTTTCGTTAAAGCACCATCTCTTGTATCCTATAGGTAATCCGAATTTTTTTAACATTTCTTCAGTGTTCATCTTCTTTTCACCACCTCGTACTGATTTTTAATCCATTCAATGCTACCTAAAAAATACTCAAATAAATCTTGTCTACGTTTAAATTCGTATATGCTCATGGCCATTTTTCGATACTCTTCATTCCAACGTTCTTCTGGCACGTCAGCATCTAACCACTCTTTCAAATTATTTTTAACTCTTTCTAAATCCTTACTAGCATACATGAATTCATCTTCATATATCGATGTTACAGCATACAATATATCTTCTAGTGGGCGATTGGCACACTCTTTGCCTATTCTGCTTTCTCGATATTCTTCTAACGTAAATCTATGATTTGAGTATTTAAGTTCATTAAATGCGTCTGCTTTATTAGCTAAATCTTTTAACAAATCCATAGATTTAGACATTTCTTCCATAGTCGGCTTATATCCATCTTCTCTTGCTTCTCCACACATTAAGTGAAGTAATGTATCTACTACTTCAATAGCTTTTTTATATTTATTCATATTCCTTTATCTCCCTTTTTAAATCGTCAATAGCCTGTTTAACTTGCTTCAAGTCTAAATCTACATTAGAAACTAAATCTGCCATACGATTGTTAGAATAGCTCTGTAAAGCCGATTCTAGCGTTGTATGGTATGAGATAGGCTTTTGTACGTCTATCACATTTCCCTCTTTATCTTTACCCTTTACAAACGTGACAAGAGAAAATGAACCACTGCTAGAAGTGATGGCATAATTGTTTTGTAATCTAATCATTTTCATTCTCCTTCATAAACACTGTCCATCGTGTTTTACCTCTCTTGTCACCAAATAAAGGCTTATAATCAATAACTTTTAAAATTTCGCCAAATTTAATTTGCTCATCATTCCATTTAAAAATAAGAACTCCACAATCTTCTAATACTCGCATGCATTCTTGAAACCCTTGCTTAATATCTTTTTTCCAAGTATTGATATCTAACACACCGTATTTTTTGGCCAACCAAGAATTTTCTCCTGCATGAATCAAATGTGGTGGGTCAAATACAACTAATTTGAATGTGTTATCGTCAAACGGAATATTTCTAAAATCGCCTATTACATCAGGATTTACAGATAATGTCCTTCCATCACATAACGTATCTTCTAATACTCGATTATCCATAAAAACTGTGTTCTTATTACTTTTGTTAAACCAAAACATTCTAGACCCACAGCATGCATCAAGAATATATTTATCGTTATGCCTCTCCTTTTTATTGTTATTCATTTTCTTGCTCCTTATAAGGCTTTGGTAATGGCATCCAAGCTAAACCTTCAAAATCTATTTCACTATCAAGCTCATAATCATAATCATAGCCTTTACTGATAATGAGCCATCTATCTTGCCATACGTCCTCACCATCACTAACAAGTATTTCCTCATCAACTTCAGGAACTAGACAATCGAGACAAACTGTAACCTCGTCTTTTGGTGGAAATGGAATCCACTCCAATGGATCTGCTTTATCAACTAACTCCTGTAATGTTTCAAACGAACTGCAGTAACATTCTTGTGCTGTTCTTGGTTGATTGTGTCCATCTGCGTATACATCCAACACTGCACTTGAAATTTCATTGAGCGCTATTTGATATTTATTCATTTTCTAAATACCTCCCAATCTTCTAAAAATAGTGTTCTGAGCGGGTTTAAAATCTTCTTGCCACTCTCTATGGATCACCTTGAAATTACCAACATATTCTGGAAGCAAATTATCGAACACATATAATAAATTGCTTTTTAAACGCCTAATTAACGGATGGTAAACAAGCTTTTCAAAAGCTTGTAAATCCATTAAATGTTTAATCGAGACACTAAGTCCATCTAAATTTGAGAATTCTGAACATTCCAACGGAAACTTATCTTCTTCATGAAGATATTCAAGAAGTTCAACTGCATTTGTATATACATATATATTCTTAATATTTGGATAATTACTTTTTAATCCGCCCGCAATCCAACACGGCTCTTCATATTTAAATGGCTCTCCGCCCGTCAAACACACTGTGTCTACTGACTCAAACTCTTCTCGTGTAGCAAACGGAATACTCTTTACATCATATTGTTTGTTACAGCAGTATTTACAATTTCTGTTGCATTGATCTGTGATCATTAAATGCATAACTGGTTTTCTTGTCATATTTCCTCACTCACCTCTAATTCACTAAATTCTGATTCTATTAAATCTTCGTAATCTTCATAAGGTTCATTACTTTCTTTTTTGTAATAAACCTCTGCATATCCTGCTCTGCCATCACTTTCCAAGTTATAAAACAAATCATATAAACTACCGCCATAATTATCTATTTCTTCAGATAAATCATCTTCGCAGTAGATAAGCCCACCATATTCATATCTTTTATTCATATCCCTTTAACCTCCTATATTTGGGCAAATACAATCCCATTCATAATCATCAAACTTAACTTCTTCATCCTTTGTAATTTCTCCGTCAATGATCTCAATAATTTGGTTGAACTGCATTCCTCTTTCAAACGCATGAATTCTCATGTCAACTCCGTATTTTTTACAAGATTGTAATAATTCTTCCGCACTAATACCCCATGCGAATTCTGTTTCGAGTCCAATTGTGGTTTCTTCTCCATCTTCCAAGTCATCAAAATAGACATGCGAATCAACGACAAATCCTCTATATGTTCCTTTAATCCAACATCTTTTGCAGTCGATCCATCCTAAATCATCCATCTTTAAAGGTTCTGTTTCACTTCCGAAATACGTGACTGGTAGCAATCCTTCTAAAACAAATTTTGTTAAATTCTCTTTTGTACCCCTTACTCTTAAAGTTCCTACACACCAATTAGGCATTTTTATTTCTCCTTTTCAAAATAAAATTTGATACTCAACTATTTCCTTTTGCATTGTCTTCTCCTAAATCAGCCCATTTTAACTCATCAACGAAGCATTCCATCATATTGACTTTTATTTCTTGCTTATCAATTTGTCTTGCTATGTTTCCACACATTCCTTCGATGCTAGATACTCCCACCGCTGTCACAATTCTTTTCATATCTCCGATGTTCATATTCATAAAATGCTTTTCCGCTTTAATTCGTTCTTGATAATCAGCAATCAAGTTATCAATTCTTTCTTTGATTGTTCCAGTCGTTTTACTACTTTCCATTTTGATCTCCTTTAAACAAGCCACAAAATCATAAGCACAACATAGTGCAAGATTTGGTCTGTTTTATAATTAATCTTCTTATATCGTGCTTTTAGCAAGTCAACAATCACATGAGCAATAAATATAAATGCTAACTGCCACGATACTCCAAACAAGAAATAGAACGGAACACAATACAACGCACAATGTACGAACAAATGATACATATTCGTGCCTTTAGTATCTGCAATACGATCTGTCTGTAACACATAATCGCCAATCAAATGACATAAAATCAATTCACACATATTTTCCACCTATTCTGTACTCTGCAATACGATCAATGAAATCGCCAATTAATTGTTCTTTTAACAAACAGTCTTCAATACATTTTGCTACTTCTTCAGGACTCTCTTGTTTCACAACATAGTAAGTATTAGAATGAAAATCTAACCTTTTTTGCAATTCACTTTCTTTACTACGACTATATTCACGAACCACATTGCAAATCTTTCCGTAACAATTAATCAACTCATCAATTCTATGAATGTCTCCTTTTAAAGCTCTTATGTTAAGAATGAATTTTTTAAACATTCTGATTTTTAACTCGTTTTTTTCAATGCTTCGAACAACATCATGAAATTTCTCGTATTCAACATCAGGCAATGTCCGAAGTTTCTTCTTTGTATTTTTGTTGATTTGACAAATTCGCTTTTCATATAAATGAATCAATTCGTCAAACGTTTGTTTTACGTTCGAACACTTACTCATAGATTTTTAAATGTTCCTTTAGCGCTCATTATCTTTTTCCTCATATACACACTTTGGAACATATTCGACTAAAAATCCTTTTTCTAAAATCATTACTTGTAAAACAACGACTGGTTCGTCTTTACTGTAAGAATAACTTGTATCACGTTTTCTTGGATTATCCATATCTAACAAATATGGATTTTCTTCAGTTTTGCAAATAATAGATTTTGGATGTGATTTACACATCAAACCACTGACCGAATGAAATTCAAATTTTTGATTATTATTTATATTTGTATTTAACATTCTATTTCTCCTATCTTTGTAATTGCTAAATATTCAACATCTTGTTGGCCTTCCCACCAATCATCTAGCCAACAAACTCTTCCATCATATTCGCATCCCCATGATGCAGATTCCACTAAATACTCCCATTCTTTATCCGTTTTATATTTACATCTTAGATAGATAAGAAAATTAGTATCATCACTGTTTACCATATACTCATTTAACTCATCCTCGGTTATACCTTGTTTCAATGGAATAAAGTTAATTTGAGGCATTTTAAGATCGTTGCAATCTCTCTTATTCCAAGTGATTATTGCTTCTTCCTTTGATTCGTAAATGTAGATGCCTTGCGAACTGTCGGAATCAGTAGCAATAGGACAATCGCTTGTTGAATTACTTGTATCGTGCACAATCACATATCCAACTCCACTGTATGGATTTTCTAAATATGATTCATCTTTAAAATTTCCTTCATCGTCTGTTAACTGTAATTTTGCTTTTCCACCACAGAACGGACAAGGTCTTAATTCTTCAGTCATTTTCATCTTCCTCTTTCTCTTTTACTAATTCTTCATATTTATCGCCATTACAGCAAAATTCACAGAATCTGCTCGTGCATCCATTACCTTTATAACAATATGATCCAACTATCTTTTTGTGTCCCTTTGCCATTAAATACCATCCCCTTCGTTTAAACCATCATCATATATTTGATTCCAGACTTTATGAATCTTTTCTCCACATTCATCTTTTAAAACATACTTAATTGGGTTTCCATTAAATGCTCTTGAATGCAGAGTGAATCCATATTTCTGTTTCATTTTTCTAATTCTTTAACTGTCATTTTTCTTTCTCCTGTTTGCAAGAACATCGCAATAATCTCGTGATTTTTTTGATACTAAACTATACTCTTTTTCAATTCTATCTATCTCTGCTTGTTGTTCTTTTGTTGGATTTCCATTACTCAATACGTAAAGCACGTACATACTGTCATGATACTTTTCTATACACTTATCGTTAAGTTCGCAAAGCTTTTTTGCTTCGTTGTGCCTTAAATTACATCCTTCATCTGTTGCAAATTCTTCTGGAACATCATCACCAAAAACTGCACAATAATATTCAGTGCCATATTCGTTTGATTGACAATGTTCGAATTCACATCTATTACACTTCATTTTTATTCACCTACCTCACCATCTTTTTCTTTACAAAGAAATATTTTAAATCCATGATTAGAATCGTAAGAAATCGAATCAATTACACGTTCTAATAATTCATCTGAAATATACCCCTTGTCTTTTCTTGGATTTATAGTGACAATGAAACGACTAAAGATTGTTGTCTTTTCATAAATAACAACATATGGTGTATCAATTAACGGCAACAATTCTATTAATTTCATACTTCCACATTCTCGCCTTCTAGTTCTAAATGTTCTATGGCAAAACTCAATTTTTCTGCATATCTAGTAATGAATATCATTCTGTCTAAATCATTTGCGTCCATGTCATAAATATATGATTGTAATTCGTTCGATAGACATTTAAGCAATGTTTCTTTGTTTATAAAATCATCCGATATTCTTTCAATACGCTCAGTAAGTTCTGATGTCATTTGCAATACATCTCTAAGTCTTGCAAACATCAATTTCTCTTCTTGAGGTTCGTAATACAAAAGCCATTTGAAATATTCATTTGCTTTATTACTTATATGTAGTAAAGCTTCTACTTTATTATTCATACTTCAACATCCTCATCTGCAGGCATTTCAAAGACAACTCGCAAATCCGATATATCCCATTTATTTGCATCCAATATACTGTGAATTTCATCTAAAACTTTTAATGCTTTTTCTTTAGTTGAATAACTTGCACACCTTCCAAATCCACCATTATCTGAAATTACAAATTCACCATCAAACTCATCTATGCATATACCGTATGACATAAATAACCCTGTCCTATCTTGACTTCTTATCCACATATTTATTTCACCCTTTCTAAATTTCCCTTCATTGTTTTACTTTACATTTTCCAACTCAGATTCTTTGCCGATTAATGCAATAGAATATGTACGTCTCACATAATGCATAATGCCTTTTCGGATCTTGCCTGCTGTACGAATAAAATTATCTCTGCTCATGCCCAGAAAATCCGCACATTCCTGACTTGTGCCAATAAATACTGGCAAAGTATTCTTGCCGTATAACCCATAAATTGTCTGGTCTTTAACAACATATTTCCTAGGCATTATGCACCAATCTTTCTTCCTGCTCATATCCTTCTTGAATCTTTTGCTTTACTGTACAATGTGTTCTATACACAGTACATTTTCCACAGCTTTTTGTTTCGCCCATAAGACACTCATCACAGTGTGTCCTAGCCAACAATCTGTTCAGATAATTGATTTCCTTTGGACTGAACATCAACTCGATTTTCACTTTGCTGCCCATGTGTGCCTCCTAATCTAACAAACGTCTCTGCTTCTTCATCCATAAATACTCCAACTACCTTAGAGTATTTATTCGAAGAATTATTGATAACTCTAGCTAACGCTTTAAGATATTTTCTTTGAACCTTTAAACTAGACACGACATAAGCAATTCGTAGTCCATATTTAGTATTGACTGCAATCTTTGTGTCTGGACTTAAGCGCTGATCTGATGGATTGATAAACATATATGTTCTTCCACCTTTATCATGTTTTGCAAAACACACATTAACCATCTTGACTGGGTTAAATTGAATCAATCCAGATTTCTTTTCTCTTACAGCCCTAAATGTATCCTGATTCATGACTTGACCTAATCCTTTAATTAAATCTTTTTCTTCTAAACTCATTTTTTATCTCCTTTTAATATATTACACTACATAGATAAAACTAAATTAACTTCCTAAGTGCGTTCTTTCATACATTTCAGCATCACTGATATTTAAACAGCTTTGCATTCCATTTAAGAGAAACAAAACACCTAGGATCCACAATAAAATCACAATAAACTTTTTCATATATCTAGTCCATATATGGCTCATGAATGGTATAATTCCATCCGTTCTCACATTTGTCTAGCGTATAATAACCTCGTGCGTAATAGCCAATTCCATACCCATCAGTGTAAATGTTTGCACGCCATTCCTTTTCTTCTGGGAGATGTTTTTTATTCAATACAAACTTAACAAAGTTCAACACATCTTCTTCAGAACAATCTGCTTCAATAAAGTACCCATACAAATAATCTCCGTATCTTCTAATTTGTCCTTGAAATTTTTTATTAACTAAAATTTTCATTATTTCACACTCGCTTTCGTTTGACGTTTAGCTACTTGCTGTTTTGTTTCTACTGTTTTCGCCTTAGCAGAATTGACCATTACTGAATTAACATCTAACTTACAAGCCACACAGATTGAGCAAATAGCTTTTACATAATCAGGAAATTGTTCTGATCCACTGTTATCCCAAACAGCTCCGTTGAGCACTTCCAATGATTTTACAATTTCTTTTTTCTTTTTACTTAACATTTTCATTCCTCCTATATTACACTACATACTTAAGTGAATTTTTTAAGAGGCTTTTGCCTCACACCCATATACTACACTATCCTTGAAGGATAGTCAACAAAAAAATATTACACTACACACAAAAAGTCGACCGAAGCCGACTCTATCTTAATATCAATGTTTTTAAATAATATTCAAAATACATTCTTATATATAATGCGGTATATTTTTGCTCAGATACATACACAATTGGCATATCGTATCTAAACTGGAATGTAAACAAACTAGCTAAGAAGCTCTTTTTGTTGTATTGCGTATCGTAATTGCCATTTGCAATATCTTCAAATGAGCCATTTTCAATCAACATAACTTTATGCACTGGAGATAATGCAAGCTCTTTTTCTAAGCGGTCACGCCCATTTGTCAGATTGCCAGAGATTTCTGATAATGAACCTTTTCTTTCAACTACAATCTTCTGATCGAAATAGATGTCTCTAGGAATGTTTAGCTTGTCATTCTTAGGTATCATCACAGAATAATCTCCATAGTCCAATTTTTTCTTTTTGTATTTCAATCCTTTTTTATTCCAAATATCTAACAATGTTTGATTATTCTTTTCTCTTGTATCAACTAGAACAACCATAGAATTGATAATTTCTTGTTTTTCTTTATCCGTATATTTATAACAATCCAGCATTCGCTTCCCTCTTTACTACTTCGAACATATCTTTAATATCATCCATCATAGGATGTCTATTCATGCATGTACTAGATACGGCAAATTCTTTTTTAACTGCATCTACATACATTGTAGATGTGCCGTCTTCACCTTGAAATAATTCATCCCATTTATCTTTAGAAACTAAGCGTTGTGGTTGAAGCTGCTCAATAGCCAAATTGTCAAAACTAATACATTTAATACGCTTGTTTTTCTGCATTGATTCTAAATTTTTAAACAACCAGTTCTGATTTTGTGTGATGACTGTATTCTTTGCTCTGTGATATGTTTTGCCACGTCTAACATCCTTGTATCCTAGAATCAAAATCTTTGGGTTCTTGACGTATTTAACAATACGATCCAAATGTTCCTGAGTGAATAGACCATTTATTACATGTAACACAACATTGTTTAATTGATTGATTTTGTCACATAGCTTCTTATTAATGAATGAAGTAGGCACAGAAATCGAAATTCCCATGCCGTAAATTAAACCTTCATCTTGCAAAGTTTTGATTTTATTAAACTTATTCATAATTTCAGAAGAATGAAACGTACAGTTTGCAAACAACTTACATTCATGTGCTAATTCTAGTGCTTCACGAAGATAGGGATATTCTGTTAAACACCCACCACCTAATGCTATTTCCGCTCCTTCTTGCATCGTTCTGAAGAATTGCAAATCAGATAACTCTGCATAATCACCGTTAGGTACGCTATTCTCGTGGCATTGGGCGCACCCAATACTACACTTGTTACTAAGTTTGCAATCTATATTCAAAGGATGTTCTAAATTTAGTTTATCGTCATCGCTTTGAATAATTCTTGTGCCATCTTCAAATAGCACAACCTCTGCATTTCCATTTTTATAATGAGCTAACATCTTTTTCATCTCTTATCTCCTATCCATCATATCCATATTTGTAAACAGCATGAACAATTTCGCCATTCTTTGTTGTAAACTTATCCTCTCCATATTCTAAATATTCGTTACCAATCCATTGATTTAAAGTTTTAGGCAACTCCCAACTGTATACATCTAAATCGTCAACATCATATTCAGGATGTTCTGCTAAGATTGAGTTTATCCTTTTATTTCGCTGTTCTTTTGTTGTTAATTCATCATCCTCACCGATAAATAACTCCTCGTTCCTAAGCTTTTTATAATCCTCATCACTACACAAAATTAATGAGTGCGTACTGCTACTATTTGTTTCAAAAACATTTTGTCTAATTTTTAACATTTTTATTTCCTCCTATATTATCTTTTTTAAACACCATTAAAAAAGACCATAACCAAATTGAACATTTAGATTCTCATTCCAATATCCATTGATGCATGGATAATTTTTCTTGATGATTTGATATGTAAAATCATCAGGCATGGATAGTGATATGAAGTTCATGATAACTTTAGCGTGCTCTTCTAATCCACTCTCTATGGAGTCAATATAATATCGTCCATCATCATTTTCTTCGATATCAATTCCATCAAAGCAACCGGCCTTATTAAGAATATCGTAAGCAACGACACTCATGTTACTATCGCCATATTCTGTCCAGATAAAGTGTGGGTCACCATATGGCAGATTTTTACCAGTATAATCCTTGTCGTCATTAAACTGGACGCCAAGCTTTTTGCAACTTGCTTTATAAGCATTTTGAATGTCTGTCACATCATTACAATTGCATTCTATAAGAACTTCTTTTAAGATGCCGTGCCCATCTTCTGACCAATCTCCAAGTACTAATCTATAAATCATTTCTATTTCCTCCTAATTACCTTTATAAAATACTTTTATATTTCCTTCTTTTTCTTTTAAGTTATCTGCCATTTCAAAAACGTCATATCTATTGTTATCATTGCCTAACATAATAATCGAGTCATTACTTAGATAATCATCTAGATGATTTAATACAAACTTAACAAACCCTTCGTCCATACCTTCATCATGGTCGATATATGCGTCATAATTTTCATAACGGGACAACGTTTCCTCTACAGTTTCAAAATTTGGCCAACATCCAAGTTTAAAAAGTCTATCGCATAAATCATCTTGAATTGCACCAATTTCTTTCTTTGCCTTCTTAATTGCTTCTGCATTACGTGCGTCATATATTCTGTAATAAGTCCAATAAGTTAAATATGTATATAAATAACTCAACTTCTCTTCAGGATCTGTTAAATCAACTCTATCCCATCCAAACTCTCCAACTTTAATATCAACTTTTGTAGGCACACTTGGATTGTTTGTGCAAATACAAATAGCATGAGTGCTACTTGAGTTTGTTTCAAATACATTTTGTCTAATTTTAATCATTTTATTTCTCCCTTTTCTCTGAATATATACATCTTTTTTTGTCTCGGTAAGTTACGTAAGGATCGTTAGTACTACATTTCTTAATTTGACACGTCTCATTTTGTGGACGATACCATCTACAATTCGCACACAAATCCACTTCTTCTTTTTGAAAATATTTAAGCATCAACTATAATTTCCTTGAATAAAAATATATCCATCTTTATCTTTAAAAGACTTGATACTATATCCTTCTTTTTTCTCATATTCACAATGGTCTTTAGCATCTGGTTTATATTTATTCCAATCAATCAATTCACGTTTTAAATCATCTAAAGTCATAACTCCATCATATTCATCAATGATTGTTATTTCTGTATGGTTTTGAATAAAATTAATCATTTCTTCAACGCTTTGATATGCATTTCTATGCTGCTCAAATGTCGGTAACCAACCCCAACTACGTTTACCAATATGAATTTCAAACACACAAGGATAAAATTTCCGACCATCTGGCATAACAACTAGTTCGCCTCTAGTCACTTCATATTCATCTGGAAAATATTTGTCCGCTATTTCACCACTATATGTTCGTAAGTAATAATTAGTACTCATCTATCTACCTCATATCCTTCTAGCCAAAATTCAAATTCATTTGGCACATCAACCCATATTTGTTTACCAGTCTTTGGATTAATCTGATCGCTTGGTTGACGTTTATTTTTCTTTTCTATTTTTCGAACCATCAAGAAATTTTTTTGCTCGAATGGTATTCTATTGAATTGTGATTCCCACATTTTTACAGTGCGTTTTTTTCCACTATAGACTTCATACAATTCAATTGTTTTTAACTTCTTGCCTTTGACATCTAGTACGTAGTACAGCCTCTTAGAAGCGTGTGGATCAACAACATTAACATATCCGAGCAATTCATCACTGTATTGAATTCGCTTCTCTACACTCGTTGCAGGCATTGTAGTGAGGTCACAAATTGACTTGATGAACGATATAGAATCGAAACCTTTGATTTGTTTTGCAGTTTCTTTATATTCATCTAATTGAATTACAGTTTCGTTAAATCTTTCTTGTGACATACTATAGTCACCAATAAAGACCATGCCTTCATTCTTCTTGGCAGTTTTTTTGCCGTAGATTGCATTAAAGATTTGAACTTGAGTAAGCAACTCATTAGGTTCTCCAAATTCAGAAAAGAAATCAAGTTTAATTAAGATGTCTAATTGTCTAGAGTCAACTGAAGTATGGTTTGTAATATCAATTAATAAGTCAATAAATGATTTATATTGATTATCACGAAGTGCATATAGTTCATCAGCTATCTTACTATTGCAGAATTTTATAGATTCGATGCCTTTGAATATAGTATGAGTTTTTGCATCGCATCTATAATCATTAGTTGAATATCTAAACTTGATTGGACTTAGGGTAATATTAAAATACCCAAGCTCTTCTATTAAATTATTCGTTCGAACTTCATCGCCTGAATATTCCGTTAAAGCAACTGTAAAATATTCCAATGGATAGTGTGATTTAAGATATGCTCCATATAAAGCATCTAATGCAACACTTAACGAATGTGAAGCATTAAAGCTATATTTACTGGCTCGCTCCACAACTTCCCAAGTTTCTAAAAATCCATCTTCTTTACCTACTTGTTTAAGCCATCCTTCATGAAGTTTCTTTTTTAATTCTTCAAGCTCTTCATGTTTAAATTTTTTCTTCGAAATCTTTTTAATGATGTCATAAGTTTCTTTTTCTTCTATTCCTAGCCAAGTTAAATAAGTCATGATGCTTTCTTGGTACATCATATAAGAAAAGGAATCTTTCAATAAATCATCAAGTTGTTGCACTCCAGTAGTGTACGGTTTACGATGAATAAAGTTCTGTAATAAAGAAGCAAAACCTGGGCGAATGGAAGCCACGTATGCACTAGCCTCCGCTAAATTGCGAGGTCGGTAGACACTAAGAATCTGCTTATCATAATCACTATCGCATTGATTAATCGTTGTAGTAATACCACGTGCTAATAAGTCCCATACCTTATCATCACAATTTGCTATTAATGTTTCAATGTCATCAATTGGTCTGCCAATTAATTTATAGGTTTCATCAATTAATGCATAAACAGTTACCTGTAAATAATCGTTCTTCAGATATTTATAAAAATCACAATAATAACCATCTAAAACACAACACGTTACATCTCCAACCTTAATCAATCCGATCTCTTCAGAAATTGGTTTATCTAATAACAATACAGAGCATGGTGACGGTGCTACGCTTTCAATTACTCCAACAAACCTTTTGCTATCATTAATTAAATCTTTCCATTTTTCGTCTTCTCGATAATCATCAAGGTTCATGGCAACATCGTTGTATTCTTTGACGTTCATATCTAAGGACTTACACCATAATCTAAATGCGCTTGATTCTTGCATGGGTTTGTATGACACCATGTAATACACGCCATCCTCACCAAGATAATCTTTGGATGCTTGAATTACTGGCTTTACATCACGCCAGTTCAAGTCAATATCTGGAAGACTTCGAGTTTGCAAAATACGTTCTGCACTCATAAATCTTGTTGGATATAATTTAATTGGACTTTTTAATCTATCAATTTGTGTAAATCCAAGAATGTAATTAGTCAAGAATGATACGGCACTTCCACGTCCTGAACGTGTTAATACAGCTCCATATTTCTCAACTGCTTGCTTAACAATGTAATAATCAAGAATAAAATAATCTGCCATATTGCATTTTTTTATGATGTTGTACTCATAATTCAAAGCATCTGTATATCTCTTAATTTCTTCTTTAGACATTGATTGAATAGGAATTTTCTTTTTAAATTCCTGAAGAATCAATCTTTTTAAATGCTTGTTTGAATCTTCATCGAAGATATGTGGCAACTTAAATTCATAATCCAATTGAATTTCTTCAGCCTGATCAAAAACTAATGTGTTATCCAATGCTTCTTTTGCTTCTTCTTGCGTTAATACACCTTGTTCGGCATACCTTGTTAATATGTCGTCATAAGATGGATAATCTAAGATAAATGAATCTTCATCACCATATTTCATTCCTTTTGCTTTTAGAAATTGACTTCTAACCTTTGAATCTTCAGGTTTAATATAGTGTGAATCACATCCATGAATGATTTGCACACCAGTTTCTTTATGTAATCGAAGAATTTTTTTATTTAACTCAATTTGAGATGGATGATTATGGTCTTGAACTTCCAAAAAGAAATTTTTACCAAAATGCTTATATACTGGTTCAAAAAATCTCTCTTTCCAATCATCCTTTTTAAACATTCGAGTTGCAATACATGCACTAGTAATTACAACTTCGTTAGGATTTAATGATAGCAATGACTTCAGATCAATACGAGGCTTATAATAAAACCCCGTAGTCTGAGCATTAGAGATAATTTTATTAATTTGTTTACGAGCATTATTAGTCATAGCAATTAACACGATGTGATAATTTTCTCTGGTTTCTTTAACTGTCGCATCATCAACATAATATGCTTCTACACCATAAATAGGCTTCAATCCTGCTTCATGGCATAATTTATAGGCTTCAAAAATATTGCCTTGAAATCCGTGCTCTGTTGTAAAGTATGTTGTATGTCCCAATTCTTTAGCCCGATTAATATAATCAGAAGGCTTAACAACTACATCAAGCGTTGATATATTTGAATAATGAGTATGCTTGTGATAATTGTTGTATCTCTTACTCATTTAAATACCTCTTTCTCAACGTAATGATGTCTGTGTTCTTATCAAATTCATCTTTATGATTTCTTAACCAGCCATAGAAATAATTTGATTCAGCATCATATAAATTCGCCGTATTCTTCACATATCCCTTTTTAGAAACTTCGGCAACAACACCTCTCATACGTTTCCAGAACTTGTAGTAATGACATTTGATTTTTGCCATAAATCCTTCAGTATCCTCAATCACAAATCCTTCGAACTTTCTTTCTGCATATTCACCAGTCTCTTTAGAAACTTCTGTAAACCATGCATTGAATTCATTCCAATCTTCTAACACACATTCTTTCTTTTTAACAACCAAATCAACATGTGACGCAAATGAAACAAGTTCATCATATGGCATCTTTTTAAACTCATATGAGTTATCAATAACATCCAACAAATACAAAGTATTATATTTATACTCAACAATGTGTGGATCGTTTTTAATATCAACACATTCACAAACAACTGTCACATTGTTCAATCGTAAGAACTCCAATAGGTTCTGTCTACCTAATTCCGATACCTGAGCATCAAACACATTCTTTAGATAATCAACATATTGTCCATGATCTTCAACCACATCACAACAAGACTTAGAACAGAACATAAAATCATTCTTGTCTTTGTTATACGAAATCAAACCTAAGAAACCATTTTCTTTAACATATGCAGTTACTGGAAACTTTAATGTACTATGCAACGCATTCATTTCTGTTTCAGGTTGTTCACCGATAGCAAAGAATTTATTATATCCACGAGCACAAATTGAATTGTCTCTAGTGTCAATAAATAAGCCACGTGCTTTTGTTGTCAGTCCATCCCAATGTGATTTATAAAACGCTTCACGAGTAAAATTAAATGAGGACACATAATCCATTTTTCGTTCTTTGATGTATTTGTTGTGTCGTAGCGCATTAATCATTTCATCATTTCCAAATGTTTCTGTAGATTCTACTTTTTCGATAACTTTATAAACATCATTCTTAATCTCATGTGTTTCAAAGCCATTTCTATCTAATGTAACAGCTCTTAAACAACCACCAAACTCAACTTTACCTTCAAGGTTAAAGCAAACGTCATTAACTCTGACTGGCAAATCATTCACGTTTCTATGTCCATTAATCTGATAAAGCTCTATTATACTGCATACCTCGTTGAAAAAATTTGCACAGTCTTCATATTCCTCATACGATCCAACTCCTTTAATGAATTGTTCGGTAGGAATAAAGGCTGTTTTCTTATCTGTTTTACCAATACCTGCATGAGATACAATCACTTTTTTATCACCATATTTAAATACACAAATCTGATTTAACTTTCGATATAACTGCTTTAAATCTTTTGGCTTTAAACGACCTTCACTGATTGCTCTTTCTATTTGAGGCTTTGTATTTTTATTAAATTCTCTAGAAGAACATGTTTGTCCATTCAAGAACTCACGCACATATTTCTCATGATTACCTTCCAACAACACAATATTTGGCTCTTTATAAAGCTCGCACAATAGTTCAAGCACCTTATCATTCTCGACACCTCTGTCAGTGTAATCACCTGTAAAGATGTAACACTCATCATATTTGATGCCGGCTTTTAAGTATTCTTTAAGTGCTGTTGCGCATCCATGCACATCGCCAATCACATGAACCTTTTCATAATCATCTAGTACAATAGGTCTATAATCTAAAATGTCTTGTAACTCATCAGGCTTGATTACTTTAATTCCGCTAGGAACACCTTGAGTCTCAAAACGTGCGTACATTTTATCAATGACATAATCAGGTACACGCTTATATTCAGGCAAACGATTCGCATTTCGTTCTTTGCATGTCTCAATTGGAATATCCGTCATATCAACAAGATAAATTCTATATCTATATTGATCAGCAAGTTTCTTATATTGATTCATTTCACTTGTTTTAGAATTCGTAGCATCGATTATTGTAAATTCACCTCTCTGCATACGTTTTTCTAAAAGCTCAAATAAAATTTTCCAAACCGTCTTATCATTCTTTTGTGAAATCTGATAAGTACCATCGGGTTTTAATTCAGGGCTTGAAGCCATCAAGCGAATGTCATCAGCACTTAATGCATACTGTGATAAGCCTTGTTCTCTAATAAATGTAGATTTGCCTGCACCAGGTGCAGCTCTCAATAATACTAAAATTCTCATTTTTTTACTCCTCTATTTTAATTTCATATTTATCTGTTGTAGCATTCAACAAAGCATCTATGTCAGTGTCTTTAAAACAATAGTTTGAGCAGTCTGGCAAAGATTTATATTTGCAAGCAAACATTTGCATATCTAGTGCTACCTTTCTATCTACCGGTATAGCATAGCCGTATGGTAAACTAAAAACGAGTTCATAACAGTCATTTTGATCATTATAGTACGTCCAAAATTCAAACGATTCATCAATGCGATTCGCTACATAACGAATTGCACCCTGAATATCTTCAGGAAGTAAAGGTATTGGTCTTAACTGTATATATTCAATTTCTAAATCGTCTCTAAACAACAACATGCCGACAACTTGATCCATATTGTTAGATTTCTTACGTTCTATACATCTCCAATAAGTCCGTACCGTATAGATTTGATTGTTATGCAACATAAATCTTTCACTGAATATCGTCCTACGATTGCCTCGATTAATTTCAAAAGGTTTATCTTCAATTAATTGATACTTTTGAACAATCATATCGACTATTGTTTTCTTATCTTCATCCATTATTTAGTTCCCTCAATTTGTTCAATATCATCAATAGATTGAACATTAATAGACCCAACCTGTTCGGCTTCATCCCAATCAACTGACATAATTAGTTCTTTTGCTTCTTCTTCTGAAGCAGCTTCTACGTACCCTCTATACTGCACTTTGGTAGTAATTGTAAAATTATAATACATAAATTATTCCTCCTTTTAGTATATTATACTACATACTTACGTCAATATCTTATCACATATCATACGACATGAATAGTCTTTTCCTAAAAAACCTTTATCCAATGTACCAATGAATGTTAATTCTTCACACAACGTCTCATGGAGTTCAAAATCTTCTACAGATGAACCTTTATTCCATTGAATCAGTTTTGTATTGTAGCCCAAATCAAATACAAGATGCTTCCCTTTAGACATTGTTGTCACACTATAATCATCTGTATGAATCAAGAAAGTTAATCCTTTAAAACCAGTTCCAGTAATTCGATCAATATCTTTTACCATGCCAATAAAACTCTCGTTCAAATCACCAACAGAAATTTCAGCATCTGCTTCAATATCCATCTTAGGTTCAATGTGCGCCAACTTACTTTCTAATTCATCCCGAAACTCTTCAAATACATCATATCCAATATTAATAACACCAAATGCTTCAGGGTGACCTGCGCTCTCAATTAGCCCAGTCTCTTCACAAACCTGTCTAAAGTTTGGAATACCTACTGAGCGACAACTCCCACTATAACCACCAGTACGCTCTGTTAGCACAAAGATAGGTCTGCCATACATCTCTAAAAGCTTATTACCATACAAACCGCTTAATCCTGAATTACCTTCTAAGATAACAAAGATAGCTTTTTTGTCCAACTGTTGTTCTGCTTGCTCAATTAAATCGGGCATACACTTAGCAATGTCTTTTTCCTGTTGTGCTTTACAATTCTTTAACACCTTTAGATGTGCCAATACATCCTTATTGTCATCAGAAATGAATGTTAAGAACGCATCGTCATTCTTATTGTAACGACAACTCGCATTAACTAAAGGAGCGACGCTAAAAATGACAGAACGTGAATCAAAGTTATATGCACCTACAATTTTCTTGAGACCTACATTTTGCAAATTGTCTAAGCCCATTTTAACAATGGCACGATTCTCCATATGCATCTCGCTCATATCCATCATATCAGACAATGTACCACTACAAGCCAAATCTACTAAATCATATGCATCAAATGAACCTAACTGGTCATCTAGATAACAGCAAAATTTCCAAGTAACACCTGCTCCACAAAGTTCTTTATTTTCATAATCTCTGTTAGAGCTTACTAAAGTTACATAATCATCATAAGGAACGCTATCATTAATATCGTGGTGATCCAAAATAATAATCTGAATACCTAAATCTTTGATAGCCGAATATCTTTCTATATTTGCATCCAACGAGTCAACAATAATTAGAATATCAGGTTGACTCTCTAGCAACTTTTCAAACATTTCTTGCGAAGTCCCATGTTGCTTGCCTTGTGATACATACCAATCTGATTTAGCACCTTGTGCTAACAAATATCTATACATAATAGACCCTGCCGAAACGCCATCGTTATCACTATCAACATGAACAAAGAATTTCTTATGATTCTTTAATCCGTCAAGCACAATTTGTGCTGCCTTATCGATATTCGTTAAACTGTCACACGGCAATAAATCATCTTCTGTAGGATTCAAGAAATGCTCTGTATCGGTAACACCTCTATCTTCTAGAATGCGTTCAATAATTTCTTGTCCAAACATTCCTCTTCCGTCAAACTTTACATCTAAATTTACTTCCATAATATCCTATCCCTCACAAACAAAAACAATACAATACCACAATACCAAAAATAACTAAAACTAAAACCGTAATACTTAAGCCAAAAGTTAAACTTACTCCATAAGATATTAACAATGTGAAGATTGCTAGACTGAAATTCAAAAATATTAGCAATGCATTAAAAGCCTTTAGTACCATTGCTTTAACTTTCATCACAGCTTCCATCTCCTTAATTCGTCTAAATATTTAACTACGACAATATACATACCAATTAATAAAATGCCTGCAACAACTCCAAATATTTTATTTGCATTCCATGACACCATGAAGACGTACAAATAAAATAAAAGGATAGCCACTGCAACACCTAACAATATAATATTTTTAATAATCTTGCTCATTTCTATTTCCTTTACATCTTTATTAAATGTTTCCTTCCAATCTCAACGAACCTTGCTTTACCAAGATCAGAAGGACTTGATTTATCTGGAATGGAATCATCATCTTCCATATCTAAATAATAAATTTCAAAATTCTGCATTCTGCCATAAGCTTTTAAAGTAGCTGCATTCCGTTCTATAATACCAATACATAACGACTTATCATGTGCAAGAATAATCTTGCGTGGATTACAACTCAATATTAACTGAGCTTGTCTCTTAGATATCGACGAACTACCAATAGCAACTGCGTTATGCATACCAAATGCAGTAGTCTGTAGCACAGACTTTTCAGATTCAAACACCCAAACAACACCATCTTGTAAATGCGAATAATTTTGCCAATAGCCATATAGCGTAGAACTCATCTGACAAGGCATAAGATAAAAGTATTTCTGCTCACCATCTTGTACGTCTACATTTCGTCTTGCTTTAACTCCAATAAGCTCACCCAATTCATTCCAAATCGGAATTGTAATAGCTTGATTTTCTTTATCATATCCAATATTAAATTCGTGCTGAACATCCAGTGGAATGCCGTCTCTTAAGAATCGTACATTTCCTGCCTTATCATATTTATTTAACGCTTCAATAGGATATGTTTTTATCTTCTGTACTGTGCGTGCTTTAATCTGATTATAGAATCCGCCAAAAGCTGATTTCGGTTGTGGTTCAAAATAACCCTCCTCGATATTCAAAACAGCTTTGGCATTTTGAACTACATCTCTAAAATCTTCATTACGACACTTGATAACGAAATTGATTATGTCATAACAAAGATTTCGAGCGTAATCCTTAATTAAACAAGCATCATTATCTTCCAGTCTAATAACAATGCTTTTTGGACTTGATATTTCATCTCGCCCAAAAGTAATATATTTAGAACCTATAGAAAAATGGCAATAGTCGTACATTTCTAGAAATTCAACTATCTTATCTGGATTCTCTATAAACTTCTTCTTAATGTACTCTATCACCTATTTTTTACCCCTCTTACGTAATGTATCCGTGCTTTGGTCTGCATTTGCAGAACTCTTTGAACACACCATGCTCTCCATAAAACTTAAGAATATAAGCTTCACCTGAATCACTTGAGTTTTGTCCATTACGGTTCTTTTCGATAAACAAGACACGATATACATCATCCTTACTTAATTTGACTGTTTCTTTTGTCCATTTACCAGTTTTTGGATCTCTTACTAAATTGAAAGGATCGATATATTCTGACGAATGAGAATCCATTTCTTCTGCATATAGAACTCTCATTAATAGTAATCCTTCCAGAACTTCTACAATTTGTTTTGACATAGACAAGCAAGATGAATCCAAAAACAATTTTCCTTTTGTATTCATTGCTAACTGCAAACTAGCAAGCATAATTACGTTATATTTCTTTGCAATATAATCCAAATCACGACTGTCCTGAATTAATTGCAAATACTCTTTTCTATCCGCACGCTCATTAAAGTCAATCTTTAACGTATCATATAACATCACATCATACCCATGACGTAATATAGATTCTCGCATCTTTTTCTTGACTAACGCCATGTTTGAATCTGGAATAGAAATAAATTTGATTTTTCCATAATAATGCGAACGCCAATAATCTTGAGCTTTCTTAATCATACGCTTATCTTCTTCACTAAAAGTACCTGATGTTAGTTTCTTTTTAGTAAGTGAATAATAATTAAAATGTCTAGCAAGAATAGAAACTAAGAATTGTGTCTTAAACGGCTTTGCCTTCTGTTCGTTTGAAATAACAAGTACCTTGCAACCGTTATGCATCAACCCCATTAATATATTTGCCCATAGCGTTGATTTACCAGTAGAGCTATAAGCACCTAAGATTGTTGTAGTACCTGGCATCAACCCATTCATATCACTCGACAAACGTGGGAATAATTTACATTCCTTACCGTCAACCATCAGTCCACACTGATCAAATGGAACACCGTTCTCGACACCTTCTTCACAACTGTCAATAAATTCATCATCAATATCCAAGTTCTCTTCTTCTAAGATCGTTGAAGAATATCCGCTCGAATAACTTGCCATTCTACTTTCATAGAACTCTGTAATCTCTTGTGAATCATGGAATTTACGAAACAGTTTTAAAGGTTCGACCATCTTGCCATTAATCTCAATCTTCTTTGTTAAGTTAAAACCATCATCGTATAACTTGATAATGGTATTTTCTTTATGCAGTGTATTTAAATAACTATCCCAGTTATTTAAATTAATAATATTTGCAATGTTACTAATCACGTCATAACCGCCCATTTCATCTAAACGAGCAATTACATCTTCAGATGCATTAGATAACACAGAAACCTCATCAACATTCTTAATGCCTTTTTTTTGCATTAAGCTGGCTAAACAAAAGAAAAATCTTCCGTCTTTTGTTAAGAATGAATCTTTAGTTAATGATGCATCATCTAATAAAAGAATATCTTTAAACAACGCTCCGCAAACATTGCCTTCTATAGATAGCCTATTCTCCAACAATGCTTTTGGATATTTATCTTCAACGCCAACGACAAAGTCACTCATTCATCATCACCAATGAGATCGTCCAATAAATCATTCATACCCCTTCTTTCGTTCTTACGTTTGTAATTTGCCTTATAGATTTCTGGAGGTTTAACCTCTTTCGATTCTACAGGTTTAATATATTTAAAATTGCCAAGATTATTTTTTAGAATTGCTGCAAAATAACGAATCTTTCCAAATTCAGTTTGAAATGATTTATGCATAGCATTCTTTAGATATAATTCGTTTACTTTTACATACTGACACATCTTGTTAAAGCCATGAACTTGAGCAATTTCGTTCATTTCTTTATAGAAAACACTGCTTGTTGTTTTGCCAATAACGTCTTGTGCTTGTTGATAAAATATATCTCGTTCATTTGCTAAACCAACATGCTCAGGGCAACAATAATACTTGTTACGTCCACCATTTTGTTTAGCAATTGCATTTTTTTTATCTATTTCTGTATGACAATACGCACACTTTACTTTTGCCATTTCTCTACCTCCACTTGAGAAAAAAGAGGCAGGCTGCGGTAGCCAACCTCTTATTTATGAATCATGTCAAAGATCTCTTTAAGTCCTTCTTCAGGAACATCTGTTAATTTGCCAAATTCTTTTACCTTTTTTGCAACAGCAACCTTTTTGTCTTTTGGCAATGTTTTAATGCTGTCTTTAATTACTTCAAACAAATCTTCAGGATATTCATTAGTTGTAGTTTCTTCTAAAACATCATCAAACATATCATCAGTTTTATCTTCGAATCCTTCCGGTAGTGGATCAGATTCTACTTTGATAGGTTCTTCAATTTTTGGTTTAGTTGATTGAGGTTTAGTTTTTGTTGTTGGTTGTGTTAAATTTGACGTTTTCGATTTTTCGATACCTTCTTCAATAATCTTGACAAAATCAGAACCCATATCAAGTTTGTCAAATACCATAAATTCAGGAACAGCATCAGGAGCAAATCTAGAACCGGCATCAATTAAGCTTGTGCCCCTAAAGTATAATTTTCTGATTTCATCTGTAGCGTACCGTTTTGTGTTTTTTCCTTCGCCAACAGTTTCAATATTTCTATCAATATATCCAGTCAATACTAAATCAGAAATATCTCCAAAGGCACTTTCGTATGCGTTTTGCAAATTAGACGTTAAAACCTGATATCCATCTTCATCTAAACTTCCTTTTTCCTTCACGGATTTCATCTTTGTATGTGAAATCACCCAAACACCAAATCCTGCCTTTTTTAATTCGGAAAGATATTCTTTGATTAGTGTAGCTGCCATCTCAACGCCTGCGTTATATCCTCCCCAAGCAGCACGTACCGATTTAACTTTTTTGGCTGGGTTTTCAACATTGTTTCGTCTTACCACTTCAGCCTCAAAGATTGGAACCATTTCATCGGCAACATCAAACATAACCATACGAATATCGTGTTCTTTTCCTTTTTCTTCGATTAACCATTTTTTTAATTCGATAAAATCTTTATATGTATCAACATGAGTACTGTTTACGTTGTCCAATAATTTATCTCCATATTCATGTCCAATCTCTACTAATAAACCTTTTGTTGGATCTCCATATTTAGCTAAAATCGTATTTTTCGCTAAGCTGCTCTTACCGAATTTCTTTACCGATCTTAAATAAATACTTAGATCACTAATATCTGCGTCAATCGTTTTCACTGTTGGTTTTTTAAATGCCATTTCCCTTTTCCTCCTATTTAGTTAATATGTTTTTACAACAATCCATCAAATAAATCTTCTTCATCTTCACTAGAAGAAGTACCTTCTACTGCTTCTTCAAATGCATTATCATCATCTGAAACAACATTATTCATATCTTCACGTGTAAACGTAGTATCTTGAACACCGCCTGTAAATCCTCGCATCAACTTACAGAATCGGTTTTCGTTCACTCGGTCACCCCATACACCACCTAATTCACGTTGGATATCTTCTAATGTACAGTCACCAATTAAAATTGATTCTAATTGATCCTCAGATAAATCATCTTCCGTAATTTCTTTACGTTCTGCTCCAGACCATAAATTAACTGTCATACCCATGCATTTGATTTCATCTTCATTGTCAACAGTAAAACGAGCAATACGAATTTTATCTGCTTTGGCATCTTTCTCTGTATCACCAGTAGCAGTTTTAGCAATCATTGCAGTATAAGGAGCAAACATAACTTCACGACTATAATCATCTGTTACATGCACCCAGCCATTAACTGAATACTTTCCAGTTTCTTCTAACATGCCTTCAGCATCATCTAAACTATCTTCTCCGTAGTACAACACTACATTTTCACGAGCAAATGATTCGGCATCATCATCTTGAAGGTAAATCTTTTGTGGAACAAAGTTTCCATACCATTTACCTTTAGCAGTAGAGTAACTAAATGTGTGTTCACCACGAATGTTGAATTTCTTATCACCAAAAGCATTAACATATTTTTCTTCAGTCAATAATTTATGTACAAATAACAAGAAGTCATATTCGCTTAAGAATTCAAAACGTTTCTTGTTACTCTTTTCTAAAGCTTCTTTAATAGCATCAGTTTCAGCGCCTTCTAATCCAACTTCTTTCAAGTTATTTAACATAGGAGTCTTACCTTCCTCTAATGCTTTTTCAATGTATCTAAAATGTTTGCGGCGACTAGCGACCTCTAAATCCACAATATATTTAGAAATCTCAGAAGCTTTCTTTTTAATAGAAGCGTCATTACGTCTTTCCCAAGCAATCTGTTCTGAATGACCTTTAAACTTTTTAGTTTTAGCGTCATATCCATCATTGATATAGACATAAACTGTCTTACCAGACATATCGTTAGGCATATACGTACTCAAACGCATCATCTGTTGATTACCATTTGTATTGTTATCTTTGCCCAACATTTGAACATTAAAGTTCAAATTAAACATCTTTCCATTGCCTTTGGCTGTCGCTTTTTCTTCATAAGGCTTAAAGTTTTCTGTTTCGTGAGCCATTGATAATAGCCCACACATCTCAAAATTAATTCTATCCATTTTTATCCTCCATATTACACTACATACTATTAAATATTTTTTAACCAACTATCCTCTTCATATTTAATGACATGATACTCTCCACAATAAGGACATTTAACTAGTTTAGTAGAATATCCATATCCGCTCTCATCCCAAACTGTATCTTTATCTTCATATAAGAATAGTCGGCCACATTTATAACATTTCGCTTCTTCTTCGATTTCTTTCATTTACATATCCTCGTTACCTCGCATTTCCTCAACTCTACAGATATAATACCACAAAATAATATTATAGTACATACCTAATTTTAAAATCGATCGAGCCTTGTGACTATGATACAGTCACCCTATAAGTAACACCTTGTGTTACCCATACAACGCCTTCTTCATCTTCGTGAATCGTTTCAGGAATATCAATATACATATTAATATCTGCCGTACAAACACTAATATATTTATTGCATAATTCAAAATTAACAGATTTTAAATCAAACATAGCCATCAAACCGCCAACAGTAATTTCTAAATTCACATCCTCATAATTTAACAATATATCTTCTAATTTTTTCATACAATTTCCTCCTCCTTATTTTTTATAACTATAACTCAATAACCCCTTCAAGCCTCCTAACACAATCGTTTAACACCTCCTTTCGGTTAAGAAAAGACCACCTATTACAAGTGATCTTTATATGTCTTTCGCATTAAATAACCATTTATTTTACAATCAAATCTCCTTTCAATCTTTACCAATTCTTTTTCTTGTTTTAATGTCTCGTCAAAGCTTAATCCAAGTTCTTGCGCTCTTAATTGAACATAATACAACTTTCCGGATTCTCTTATGTTCTTAGAAGTAATATAATCATCTAGATTATACATAGCTAAAACTTTTTTTACCGAATTAGCAATGTTGCGCCAACTTACTGGAGCTGCTTTATTGCCCTTTGCCAAGATTGTATTCTTCACAATATAAGGCGATGGGCTTAAATCTATAGACTGTTTGGATGGATACATATATGTATAATCTAATTCGTTTGCAAGTCTTGCAAAATGCAACAATTCATCACTTACTGATATCTCTCTTGTTTCTAGATGAATAACCTTTTTCTTAAAATCGATATCAGACTCTTTGATGTTAGCAATTTCTCTACAACCCTTTCCTTCAATTCCTTCAAACAAACATAAAATTGCAAATGCTTCTCTTGGAGCAATACTAATACACATATTCAAAATACTTTGACGTGAAAGTATTTTATTTTGCATCAATTCTGTATTTAAACAAGAAACCAAATCATCGACTGTAAAATTGTCATATGGATTAACTGTATCTGCAGAAATATAACCTGCGGATTTACAATAATCTGTATATTTGAACAATGTAGCTTTTAATCGGCTTAAATATGCTGTGCTTGTTGGATTAATGAATTTATATACATCTAAAATTTCATCCCTATCAAACAACGACAAATCTTTATCGTATTCTATCTCTTTTGGCTCGACTAAATTAAAATGCAATTGCGCAGTTATCTGATCTGCTTTTTCTAAGTGAGCATCTTCCATATAAGCTTCTTTCCATTCTGGATTGTACATAAATCCACCTCCTATACTATATCAATTAATTCGACATCTTTAATGTCTTTTATACGTACAAACAAATTTATTTTATTTTCACTGTAATGACGGCTTGTTACATAATCCACTATTTTATATTTGACTACATTTATATTTTGAAACTCATACGTAAATACATAATTTGTTGTCATACTCTCACTCCTTTTCCTTTGGTTGTTATTTATATTATAAAATGCAAATTTCAAACCGTCCACAATAAAAAGTATCCTTCAAGGATACTTTCTAACTAAAAGATAACATCATCCATAATACTAGCCGCCTTTTCTTCTGCTGCTCTATCAGTTTGAATATAACGCTTTGTATTTTGAATATTTGATTGACCAAGTTTTCTAGATACAGCATAGATATCTCCAGTCTTTTTATACATCTCAGTAGCACATGTACTTCTGAATTTATGTGGCGTAATATTTTTATCTATATTATATGTATACTTCTTAGTCATTAATTGAATTGATCTTACGCTAATTCGATTACCATAACAATTAACAAAAAGAGCGTTTGTTTCAACGCCCATTTCTTGAACTAATTCAGCACGATATTCAATCCATTTTAATAATACCTCTTTAAGTTGCCCTGAGAAGACAAAGCTCAAAGTCTTATTACCTTTTTGCGTAATCATAATTCTACGTTCTTCAAAATCAATATCTTCTAAATTAATTTCTGTGATTGAAGTAACACGAAACGCCATAGACAACGCAACCATTACAATTGCATAATCTCTATATAACCAACGATCATCTGCTTTACCTTTCCCACAATTTGTAAAAATATTATCTTTAATTGTTTCAATCTCATCTTTAGTCAATGACACAATCACGTGAACATCATTATCTTGTGGCGTATTTGCTTCAGCTGCAGGATCAACATCAATATATGTATTCTTCTTTAAATACTTAAAAAATGATTTAATTGCGTACAATCTTGAGCGTTGACTACTAGATGATAAATCTTTTAATGTTTCAATATAGTTATCAATCATAAAAGGCTTGACTTCATTAAACGACTTAATATCATCTGTATCAATACCAAACTCTTCTTGAATATAATCAATAAACCAACAGATTGTTCTTAGATAAGAATTCTGTGTTGTATAACTCTTATTATAAATTGTTTTATAATAATTGCGTAAATAAAAAGGACGATGTTCTAATCGTCCTTGAATCTCTTGAGCTGTTTTTAATTCATGTTCTTTTCTACCTAACATAATTTGATTCCTCACATTCTACTGTTAATCTTTTTAAGCCAGAATAATTCATCTGGTGTACTTTAATTTTAAACTTTAAATTATTCCATTGACTTTGAGATACTTCCTTTAAATCACAATAATCAATAATCATATTAATAATTATTCCTAAACTTTGTAATTTATATTCCCATTGTTTATGAGACGATGAAGATGCAAAATAATCTGGCTCATCATTCTCTATCATTTCATATTTATCATTCAAACATTCATATAAAGCATCTAGATCTTTTTTGTTTGGAATCTCAACATTATCAATGAAATCAAACAATTTTTTATATTTCATTATTCCACTCCTTCATCTCTTGGATCAACTCCATCTGGAAAACAATCGGGGCACAAAGACAAATCATCTCCATATATCTTTTTTATTTGAATTAAGCTCAAACAATTTTCAAATTCTGTATCACGAAATGTGTTCTCGTCTATGTATCCTTTTTTTAAGAACTCATCGGCATCACAACACGGAGTATCATAATTGTGCAAAATAAACTTTTCAACTTGTTTTCCATCAGGCATTAATGTTGTAAAACATTCTAAATAATACGCATGGTGTTGATCAATTAACAATCCTTCTTTCTTCAATTCCTCATGAGTTTTTTTGTTATTTATTTCAATTTGTATTTCTTTTTGTGCTTTATCATACCCCTTTTTAGCAATTTGTTCTAAATCAATTTCTCCGTTAGCATGCATTCTTTTGATTTTATTGTATTTAACACCCATATCAATACCTATTCCGTGAGAAACATACTCCCTAACATACTGCCATTTTGGTTCATATTTATTGTCACCAACTTTATACATCCAAGGGTGAGAAGATAAATATTCTTCTTCCTCATCAGATAAATTAATATCTGAATTCATGTTTACAATTTCTGAGTCTTCTTCCTTCGTCCACGGCTCTCTATTAAACTGTTGTTCTCTTGTTTCTCCATTTTCTACTTGTTTACGTCCTGCATAATAAAAACAGAAAAAAGACCAAAATATAAACAATACCGGGCCAGTACACCATATGAACGGTGCAAACATAATCCATAGCAATAATGCTTGTTTTGTGCTTCTATCCATATAACCTCCTAATTTTCTTCCTCTTTTAGATTATCTAAGTAACTTCTAGCACAATAGTCAAATTCTTGACGAATTGCTTCTAAGTAATCTCTGTATTCTTCTGCTTTTAATTCATGACGCAAGCTTTTAGCTTCAATTGAAGTTTTAATTCTATATACTTCATCAGGATAACAATCACCATAATATCGTTCATCATCAAGACTCCATACATCTTTGATTTCATTCGCCATTTCATTAATGTCTTGCTCAAATCTATAAACATCATGTTGCACATATTTGTCTGTATAAACATATTCATAATCCTCAAAAGATTCAATCATATCATTGTATTCATCATCAATATTGATAATTTCATAAGTCACTTTGTAATACTTATAATCATCTGGATCATAAGTATAATCAACATTAGACGACACGTTGCCAAATTCATCATACCATTCGATATCATCCCAATTTGGTTTTCCAAACTCTTCAAATTTAATCGGCTTTTTCAATGATTCAATATCATGACTTCCTGAAACATGTTCCACAAGCCATTTTTCTTGTGAAGGTAACTCAGCTACATAATTATAAGTTCTATACTTTCTGTAAGATAATTGTTCTCTAATTTTACTTGTTTTCATTTCAATTCTCCTTTATATTTCATAATTGTTTAAAATCCATTGCTCTGCGTATCGCTTTGCATTACCAAATCTTTTAAATGTCTTTAGAACTACTATTCTACTCTCCCCGTATGATGTTGAATGTTCAACATCGTACATATCATTGTGATTACGTGTGATATATACAAAGTTTGCATTCCCTAATTTATATCCCCAACAATTTACTGTTCCATCCTCATCAGAAAGATCTTCAACAATCTCCCACTTGATTTCATGCTTCATCTTCCATTCACCCCTTGAATCTTTGTCAAGGTTTCCATTTCCTGTTCTTCTAATGGATATACACCATACTCAAATGCAACAGCTCTGCCATTTTTAATCCAAGCAGGATTCGTTGCATCAACGCCTAACTGCCCACTCTCTGTCAAACATAACTGTTTAATTCTTCCATCATCATATAACACATAATCACCATCATGCAATTCATTTCCAACTTTATCGTAATATACAAACTGTCCGTCTTTTACTATAATTTTCTTTTTCATTTCAATCTACCTCACACTTCACTAATCAAATACATGATAACTTTCCATAATTGAATTAAATCCGCTTTGCAATTTATCATAATCAGATCCATAAATAATCGCTGCATTTAACTCTTTGTCTTCGTTCGGAATATCAATTCCCTTTTCTTCTAACCAATCTTCTACAACATCAATCAATTGTCCTAAAAACTCTGTTCTATTTTCTTGTTTAATCATCTTATTTCTCCTTTAAATTCTTTTGTATGTTTTCTCTGTAATATTCATAGCTAAATCAAGACCAAATGATACGCTTTCTAATAGCCCATCTTTTATACAATCATCTAATACAACCATCAAAGCATTCCATTGTGGTTTAGGAATTCTTTCTGCATCTAATGTAAATTCGAAACCTTTTCTGTATTTCTTAACCTTTTGAACAATCTTTGTATATTCTTCTGTTTTTCTCATTTCTTCAATTGTCATTTTCTATTCTCCTTTTTTAGTAATCAAATCTATACCACAATACAAGATCATTTTCTTTTGCCCACTCTTTAATCGCTTTTAAAGTGTCTGCATGAAAAGTTTTTCGAAAATTACCAGTATGTGCATACCACCCGCCATACAAAGATTTGCCATAAGTTAACTCTTTCCATCTTTTGTCTATTTTAATTTCTTCTTCGAAAATTAAATCATTTGCAAGAGCAAATGTATCACAATGATAATATCTACAATGTTTCTCACAATAATCTAATGAACAACATTGACAGCTTGATATTTTATTAATATAGACATCAAATTTTCCTTTATCGTTAATATACACCACATCCTCTGAAGATATATTTTCTAATTTTTTCTTTGTTGCCATTTTTATTCCTCGTTTCTTCTTAAAGTTTTAAAATCATAACTTTCATATAATTTACAACCACTATAACAAACCACAACATCTACAATATATTTTCGACCGTCTTGTTCCAGATATGCTTGTCCTAATATATCTCCTTCATTTCTATCTAGGATTTCATAATCATCTCCATATTCAACAGTTCTAAAATAATGTAACAACGTTTCTTCAATGCCAGAATCAATCAACAATTCATCTAAATCATGATTGCACATAATTACCATTCCATCAGGATTATTCAAAGCATACAACTCAACGAAAGCATCTAAATAATCTCTAAAGTTGTAATAATTAATTTCATCCAATTCTAAGTAGTACTCTAAATCTAATTGATTTCTATTTACCATATTATTTCTCCTTTTTTACCAATGTGTGGTGCATACGGAATATCACTCAAAGGCCAACCTGGTCTAAAACATAAAGCACCAAGCTTTGATTTAACTTTACCTTTATCATTCATTTCACCATATTCAGCTTTAATCCATTCATTCATGGAAATTTCATGATTTGCATTAACAAATAATGGATAAATCTTGCCTTGATGATTTTTTGATACCCTCAATAATTTATATGCTTTATTTTCCATACGGCTCGCCCAACTCTTTTCGAGCTTGTTTTTCATATGCATCCATATAAAATTCATATTCAAAACCAGTGGCAATTAATTCTAAAGAATCTTCAAACCATGCCTTTGCCGAATAGTCATCATCGTTAACTTCTTCTCCATTTAGTTCATCTATCATAATTAATTCATCATCATGAATGTAAAATCTAAAATCACTTGTCTCTAGCAATAATTTGTATTCCTTACCATTATGGTTGATAAACATGTCCCCACATCTTGTTAAGGTTTCAAAATCACATCCATCACTTAACATACATCCATTATTTGCTACGTAAGTACACATAAAATATCGTTTTTTATTTTGTTCTAAAACGATATATCCTATCAAATCACCAATTTCTTGATTAATTATTTCTCCTTCATCGTCTTTTAAAACATCATGTTCAAAAACATCAATTATTTTAATATCTGAGTCTTTAAACAGCGTATCTAAATTATCGTCTAGCATTATAACCGAATCCATTGGACTGTTTAAATCATATAAAACTCTAAAAGCATTTAAATAATCTTCTTTTTGCAAATTCCATCCACAAGTTGTATATCGTTCTAAATCTAATTGATTATTGTTCATGTCTACTCTCCTAACTGCTCTTTTAACGCTTTAATTTCTGCTTGCAATTCTTTATCTAATCGATAGTTTTCAGATGTCCAACCATCAACCATTTCGTTCATAAACTTCTTTTCTTTAGCTGCTTCTAGTCGTTTTCTCAATTCTTGTTTTGACATAATCCATTTACTCCTTCTTAATCAAAATCTGTATCTACCACTGTTAAAATCGTTACCCACAAATCAATATATTGTTTGCTACATTTATAGTTATCTCTATCTTCAAATTCAGTTTTGCCAGTAATTACATATCCAATTTGTTTTGCTTCGTCTTGTGTATCAACATACATTGGTTCTTTATTTTTTAATGCATTGTTAGAGATTTCAACGCCTGCTGCTTCAGAAACGTATTCCTTATATTCCATTAACGCATCTCGTAAGTTTTCTGCTTGAATTCTTATTTCACGAATCGAATCAGGATCAATCCACCATTTTTTATTGTTGTATTCTTTCATCGTTGTTGTTGTTTTAAAAATATAATTTGCCATATTTATTCACTCCTTCTTATTTCAATTTCTCGTTAATACAAAAAGTCTTGTTTGATTTTCTATAACATTTCAAACAAGACATACAACTACGACCACCGCAATTAATTTCAACGTCATGATCTTTAATATAATTTTTGTCATAAACCGTAAACACACGATCTGCCCATTCATATTGACTAAAATCTGTTGGCTTATTTAACTCCAAACTACTCAACACAATATTTAAATTCTTTGGTTTCGTTTCTCCTTTCTTCAATACCTCATCTACAATCCAAGGATTTTTTGTCCATAACGCAAACTTCGTTTTTGGATTCTTCTTACAGATGTTGAAGTAATTAATTAATTGATTTGTATTATCTAAATCACCAAAAGCTTCAAATCTAAAATACCTAACATTTAAGTTTGGCAAATCCTTTACATCAATCAACTCTCTTAAGCCAATCGTATTGTTTTCAAAACATCCTTGAAATTTTTCTCCATACTGACTCATCATTCTTTGAGCATAACAATGAGAACAAATAGAACCTGCAACTTTTGCTCTTTCTTGGCAATATTTATTTAATAGACATGATGTACTCAATGATTGCATACCAGTCATTTTCCCAGTATGCTTTTGCGTAACCTTAATACCTGTTCTTTTTGTAAATTCTGCATAACTAATAATTTCTGTTTTCATTTTTTAATGTCTCCTTTTTAAAATAAAAGAGAGTCGATTCATTCAACTCTCTGATTTCAATATTCAATTGTTCTTAAATAGAAAGGACGATATATTTCAATCGTCCTTAATTGTTATAATAAATCTGTGACTTCTAATATTTTCTTACTTCCCATTGACATGAATGAGTACCTTACAATATCATCTACATATAGCAAATATTCAGGCTTTGGATATACACCATTGTAGGTAAATGTCAATTTGTGTTCCAAACCATATTGTTGTAAACACAATCTAAACCAGTTCATATCTGATTCTGAATTAATATGAACGTAAGCTTTACCATTGATAAAGTCTGCAAAATTGTCTCTATACGCCTTGCCATCTTCCTTTCTTTTTGAATAACTATATGTACGAACTCTTTTTTGTTTCGGTTCGAACTGAGCATTGTATTGTTCCAAATATTCTTCTAGTGTTGCATCCACAAATTTGTAATCATATTCAAGCTGTTGTTTATAAAGTGTTTTTCTAAAACCACTTTCGTAATACACGCTTCTATAGTTATATAAATAAGTAGGACCATAATCATGACATCGATAGATTCTGTTTAAAACCAACCCTCCGCTTGGTGATTTAATACATCTCTTGAATGTGAATTCATCTTTCTTGAATGCTAGTTGAAGCTCGTTCACTGTATATAGTTCGTCTTTTCCTTTTAATTTATACTCATAATGAGTCTTATAGCTTAGGCTATTAATATATTTTTTTGTACAGAATATCGTTTCAACTACTTCCAAACGTGTTTCTTGTTCACTCTTTAATTTCACAATATCTCCTTCTTTAAAATCTAAATGATATTCTGCCCACACCAAATAATCTTTTTTTCGAAACCATTCTGGTGAACTCCAATAAGATTGAAACTTTCCTTTATAATATAGCCAACCGCTTACGTCTAAAACTGCACATTCATCTCCATGAGTTACTAAATAAGCTACATCTTTCTTTTCTGCATACACTGTTTTATAGGGCGGCCAAGTATATGTTTTTGTTCCCCAACGTTGCGATTCAATTGGATGCATCAGATTATCTTCAAAATTATACACAGCACCAATCCTACATTTGATACTTGATTCAACACATACATATTCTTTTTTCATTTTATTTTCTCCTTCTGTTTGTTTTACTTTCCAAGATATAACGTTACGACTAATTTAGTGCGTTTCTGTAATTTATTACTCATGATTAATTACGTGAGTCATTAATCATGATCAGGGAGGCGTCCCTTCGGAGTCGCTTCCGGCATCTACGACTCATGGGTGAGCCGGAGATTGTATTAGCTCTAACGTTTTAAGCACCGCACCATACTTTCAATTACTATCCGTTATAAACTTCTGTCAAATCCATATTTAACAAGATTCGAATAAATTTCCATAAACATTTTTGTTCTGTAAATTCATCCAACTGTTTATACAAGTCTTCAAGATTTCCAATACCATAATTTTTTGCCAAAACATTTAAGCAAGCGAATCCACGCAATCCTTTATAAGCATCTAGCAATGCATTACATTTTTTTGTATAAAAGTCAGTTGTTGGATAGACATATTTACCATCTTTCGTTTCTGCTAGAATTTGTGTATAGCTTTCAATAACATTAATTAAATCATCGTCATTTCTACGATTTCTTAAATATGTTTGTACATCTAAGAAATATTGGGGATAGTTGATTTCATCTTTATTAACATGCAACAATCTATGTTCTAACAATTCAAATACCACATCTTTTGTAATAAAGCGTTCATACGTTGCTTTATCTTTATCAGACATATGTTTCATTTTCTTCAATTGAGCTAATACCCATTTAAACTGATATTCATAAGAAAAATGATTTCGAATAAATTTATCAAATCCATCCTTTGAATTAATAATTCTTAATGTTTCGGTCAAGATTTCTTTATCAAAATCAACTGGACTAAACAAGAACTTATCACCAACCAATTCTTTAATTTCTTCATGCTCATCTAGATTCAACGTAACTCCGTTCACTTTGAATTGAAACGCCCATTTAGATGTATCAATTCCTGCTTCTTCTAATTTTCTAACCTTTTCACTTAATGTTAATTTTGTTGTCATATTTATTCTCCTTTTTTAAATGGGTCAACTACCCAATTTTTATAAACAATCAAATCTTTGCATTCTTCACATTGCCAAAACCAATGCTCTTCATTTTGCCATTTCAATATTCCACCAACAGACAAACACAAGATGAGTCCTTCAAGGACTGCCCTCATTTCATATCGACTCGCTCCAAAGATTAAATCTTTCATGCTCAGTTCTTCACGTTTTAGACATTTGAATTTATATCTACATCTGTCTTTTATGGTTGGATGTGAATGTTGAAATTGATAATAAATACATGGAATCACTACATTCCATAAATCAGATTCAATAAAGTCATCTATTCCATATTGTTCTAAATCCTTTCTTGAATAAATAAGAAGGCTTGAAACATTCTTGCCTTCTTCAATATAGGTTTTATCGCCTATCTTTAAATTGTGATTCTTCAAGTCAATGTGATACTTGCCACCACTTTGTGCTTGTTGAATCAACTTGCCGTATACACTTTGCATACGTTGCTCCTTTCTGTTACAGATACTGAATGAGCATTTCTTTAATTGATTAAATGTGAAAGTTCTCTCTCTCACTTTCACATTAATTGCAGTGAGTTTACTCCTGCGATTAACTCAGTATCACTAACTTAAACATGTGCTCTCATGTTGTTTTGCGTTACGAATGACTTAGCGTTTCTACTTTAATTTATTAAATTTGAATTAAGGATGAATTCAAATTTTCCAGAACGACGCCGCTGTGCCCGGCACAGGCGTTGATCTATTACGGTACGGAGTACCGTAATACTTATCATCTATAACACAACTGTGGAACGCCCCACATTATTACACTACATACCCACTTGTAAAAGTAATGATTTGTACAGTGATTTACTTTGTCTTAAAGCTTTCCACAAACAAACCATACTTTCATAATTCTCAATGTGTTCTTCTTTTTCTTTGTTGCTTGATACGTTTCTTCCACCATGTCTCACAATAGTGTAATCTTTTCTATCAAGCGTTGACCCAATACCTCCTATTCTCTTTTTATTTGTTCCGCATGCTTTTATACAATCCATGACAAAGAAGTTAAGTTGCCTAATATCTTCTTCAACATTGATTGTTGCTAAACATGAATCTGCCCAACAGTGTTCGCCACCATAAAGATAATGCATGACGTTTCGTGTTGCTTTCTTCATTGTGATATTCTTTTGTTTAATTGTTAATTCCTTAATCTTGTTTTTAAATTTTACAACTCTTGGACTTGATAACGTTCTATATCCTTGCTTGATATTAAAGCCTAAGAACTTTACCCATTCATCTGCATATACTGCTTCAACTTTACTTGGATTCAATGTGACTCCATATTTAGAAGTAATATTGTTAATATCATTTACGATTTCATTCAAATCATTACCAAAACACATAATGTCATCACTATATCTGTAATAAACTTTGTACTTGTTTGACATAAACTCATCTAGCTCATAAAGTAACATATTTGCTAACGGAGCTGCCAACGCACAACCTTGCTTTAAAGATTGATATTTACTTCTTAGATTTCCATTCTTATCCCAATATTCATTTTGCCTATAATATCTACGAAACATATTGATTACTGGCTCAGTATCTTTTTCAAAACCTAACAAACGTTCCCATTTGTCAAACATTTTTTCAATCTTTTCTAATAACACAGAATCAAAAAATTTAGAAAAATCACTTTTAACCATTATAACTTTATGACCAGTTACGCCCAAATTTACAATATGATTTGAGATTTCACATACTGTTTGTTGTGTTCCCATACCTTTTTGATATGAACGACATGATGGATGTACCATATCTTTAAACACATCACTAACTGCATCTGCTAACAAACTCATAATAATTCTATCAACTGGTTCATTCATAAACACCGTTCTAAATTCTCCCGGTTTATCTTTTGGTATATCTGCTTCAGTTGGATATGCAATGTTATACGAATCTGTCACAATCAGATTTACAATGTGTCCTCTATAAGATGGATCACAAAATCTTCGTATTAACTTTGGGTTTAATCCCTTTTCTTTAGCATGTTTCAGAGCGTACATAATACGCTCTTCTTTAAATGCTTCCTTCAATAATTTGCTATACATCTTTACTCCTTCTTATTGCTTTCTTAATTAAATATAATTCAAATTCATATGAATCAGCATGTACTTTAAGTAACATATCATTACTCAAATAGCTGCACACCTCCTCATCTGCCATTAATTTCTTTGCTATTTTAATTTCTTCTCTATCTTCAGTTTCAAATTCAATGAAATGTTCAAAACAACTTCTACCGTCTATTGCGCTTTCTAGTTTTCTGAATCTACACATTTCATCTTGAGTCAACGTAATCACTTGACCATTACGCTCAATTTTAAATCCTTCGTTTTCAAAAGAATCCATTGTATTTAATTTATCTTGCATACTCTTCTTTCCCACTTTCTGTTAAATCAACTCCAAAATATTCCAATTCTTCAATAGACATATCACATGTGTCTTTAAAATACTCTAATGCACTTTCTCTATCATCTTCAATTAATCCCCATACAAGATTTGTTGCAATTTCGCTCAATCTTTCTTTTGTAAAATCATCTAAACTTAGCATATTCATTCTCCTTTTAATGTTTTTGTATCATTTTTCCGTTTCTAATAACTAACCAATCATAATCAGAATCAGGATAAATATATAATTCAGATTTATCTTCTAAATGTTCTGCCATTTTTTCAAATGCTTCAATCATCACACATTCCCATGAATAACTGGCATCAAACCCAGTACTAATATCGATTTTGTCATTTATAATGTCCACTGATATTTTGCTATTTGCTGCAAAATAATAAGCTAACACATCTTCGAGTTTGTTCATGTCTAACTCTTTTGAGTTAAGATATTCAATCTGTGATTCAGTCATTGGACTAACCAATGAATCCAGCAAAGCTGATTTATGGCCTTGCTTAATCTCTGCTTGTAAGTTTACGCTAAATACTGCACCCATTAGATCTCTACCTCCTTCATTACTTCGTTCATAAAACTTGCATACGTTCCATCAGAATGTTGAAAACATCTTTCTAAATCGTTCGTTGTTAAATACCTTGGCATTGCATAGTAATGTTCTGGGTATACAACTCTAATAAATTTGAATAACCCTTTATCAATTTGATAATCGTTTTCGTACTTATATGAATCCATACGCACATTCCACTCGTATAATCTTCTTGACAATTCATCGAATTGAAACTCATATTTATTGAATACAGGTTGTGTTTGAGCATATTTATTTATCTCACGACACATTACTTTTGATACCATTACTTTCATAATTATTCTTCCTCCTCTTCTTCACGTTCTTCAATATCTTCAATCAAGCGCACAATTGCACCTTCATATTTGTAATGTGATTCGTAATCCATAATATCTGCTGCAAGTGCTTCTAAATCAATCCAACCATAATCGTGCGGATAGTTTGTCATTGTAATATTAGATTCATCATATTTGAAATAATCTGCATCATGGTCAATATCGTTACCTTGACACATTCTAATAATTTCAGTTGGTGTTTTTGTTTCAAGGCATTCATCTAACTGGTCGTTACTATAGATATAATCATCATAGTAATTGTTATGTTCACAATAAATATTCCAAGCACTCACTAATTCTCTAGTGCTTAATTCATTATATAGTTCGTCTCCGAACTCATTTGTTGTTAAATTCATTTTTATTCTCCTTTATATATTATACTACATACCATTATATTATACTACACAGTTAAATTTCAAATTTTTTTACTATTAATCCATATGCTTTTCGTAATTCTTCGACCATTGCAATAGCTTCATTGACATTTATCAATAGATTAGTATGTCCAGCCAATGCCATAATCAATCCCGCATCGACTTCAATGACATTTTCTTTCATGGCTTTTTTACTTAAACGCACCACATCATCATTTATGACCCAAGTGTGAGGTCTAAAATCATTTGCCGTAATTACCATGTTGACTCCGCTATTTTGCTCAAATTTACATTCTCGCAAAGATACGACAATTCTATGATTTCCATATCTGTATACAAATTCTGCGCATGGATATTCATGCCCATTCTCCATATCCCATATAAATTGCATGTAATCTTTTCTAAGACATTTATTTATTAGTTTCATTTTTATTCTCCTTTTTCATAGTTTACGTTAAAACCTAATCGTTTCAACTCATTTATAAATGCATGACTACAATTGCAATAGTCATCTATTGAATCAACTTCATGTTGATCTACTTGCATTTGTTTTTTATTTACTTCGATAAATTTTACAAAATCATCTGCTATAAACTTCATGACATCATAAAAGCTATGCATTTGTTCTTTGTTCTTTCCATATATAATATAGATAGAATCTTTCAACACTGTGCATAGCTCGTTTTCTGTATTAATGTATAACGCTACAAACACCATACGTTTCTCCTAATCTTCAATAGTAACTAATTCCAAGCCTTTTAAATATTCTTGACACATATCGTCATATTGTTGACAATACGTTTTCATGTTCTCATAAAAGCTGCGTTTCATGGTCGTTTGTTCCCAATCCAATTCATCCATCATGATTTCAGGCATTTGATTCATGTTATATTCAACCATTGTGTTTTCATGCCAATCCCATTTGTAAACAGAATCTTGACTATCGCTTACTAGGATTGAAAACGGCATTCCGTCAATACTGCTAAAGCTTTCACATACTAAATCGTAAGTCATATTTGTTCACTCCTTTCTAATCTAAATGGTTTTCATAGAATTCACGTTGAAAATCATCGCCACGCATTAAGGTTGCCGTTTCTGAGCTGCTTGGACAAATATATGGGATATTTGTATTATTCCATGTATTCAATTTCACGACAAATCTGCTTGGTTCTTCGTTTCGAACACAAGACCAATCTTCATCTGGTCTCAATGTCCAATGTCCTTCCCATCCATTAAAACCAACTCTTACAGGATTTACTTCAACAACATAGACGCTTTTCTTTGTGACTTTCACAACTCTATAAAAGGAATTCAACGTCATGCTATATCCCCAACATGAATGAAAAATATCACCAACTTTAATACCATAATCATTGGTTACTTCTTTCGTAAATTTCTCAATAGGTTGAGAATCATCTGTTAATGCTTGCGCCCATTGGTATTTATCTTCTGCAAATTTAGACCACCATAGTTTTTGTCGGCGACTCCAACGAAAGCCTTTTTCTTTCAATGCGTTTCTAGTTTCTTCACTTGGTATTCCGTTGAATGTAATTTCAATACCATTCATTTCTTTATTTTGATTTACTAACATAATTATTCTCCTTCATTCCATTTTGAGCTGCTAATTTTAAATACCGTGCAACTCTTCACGTACTTTTTAAAGTCTTCGTATGGCAATAAATCCAGATTAAGATTGATTGAATTATCCATATTAATGCACGTTACTTGATTTGCATAACTTGCCATTTTTAAAGGAACGCTTGCACAATAGATATTTTTTCCTTTGAATTCATAGTCACGCATATCTTTTATACATGGCGCATGTTCCAAGCCGTGCTCACGAAAATATCTTTCAACATTTTCATGTCTTGTGACTATGATATCGTTACAATTCCAGTCACGTTCCATATAAAAACGCATACCACCAAGATTAGGAAAGTATGCGTCATGTCTAATATCAATAGGGCTTGAAATTACCCCATTTGATACCCAAATTTTTTCTCCGTTTCGGTACAAGCGCTTTGCTTGTCCTTCAGTGATTTCGCTATAATAGCGTCTATCTAGTTTTTGATTCTTAAATAACATTTACTTTAACTCCTTTTCTAATAATCAACTTCTACTTTTTGTGGATCGAAATATTCTGCCGTGTTTAGCAGCTCGTCCATTTCTTCAACGCTCATATTAAATTGTTGAGCTAGTTCTACTAATACTTCCATTGTCTTTTCTCCTTTTTCTAATAGTTCTGTTTTCTTAAATACCAAAAATCATTTTTGACATTGTGTCAAAGAATGTTGTCGTGTCAATCCATTCACAAATTTTGCCACATACTACTAGCATAGTAAATGCGACACAACCCCATTCAATCAATTTGATAAAGTAGTATTGTGTGTATGAACGTTCACTTTCTGCTTTTTCTTTTGCAATGCGCTTTTGCTCATAAGCTGCATTTGCATTGTTTGCCCACTTTTCAATAGTCATGACTTTCTCCACCTTTCTACATACATAACATTCCGGTGTCTTCCATCCAATAGCATCCTGCTACACCCGTATAACCAGTTACAAATACATGGTCTTCCAATGTATAACCATATTTATATGTGTTATTAGGAAAACGATCGTCATATTCAGACCATTCCTCACCATACTCTTCAAGTACATAAGTAAGTGTGTCGTTAACAGCGCTCCACTCTTCTGTATCTAATTCATGGATATCTGTATAAGCCAGAGTGCAAACATCTTTAAAACTTATACTTTCTCCTTTTTGGAAACGCTTGACGATCTCTAGACATTTATTCAATTCATTATTCATATCATTTCATCTCCTTTCTATTCATAATACTGAGCATATAAATGCCCTCTGTATTCAGATAAGAATTCATGAGCATTCTCATCTTGCGAAATAATTTGTGTGGTTAGAACGTCATGAGCGCCAACTACACAACCCCCTAAAAATGCACCTATTATAAGTGCTGCTACTAATAATTTTTTCATAATAGTTCCTCCGTTTCTAATAGTTTGGTGATAGTCCACCTTTTAAGGTTTGAATATTTCAAGCCCTAAAAGCTAGAAAAAGGGATGATTTTCGTTTCATCCCTTTAAATCAATATTACACTGCATACTAGTGGTAAGTACTTACAAATTTGTTTGCGTTTACGCATGCATAGAAGTACTTTTCAATTTCGTTGAAAGTCATAGCGTTTAAAGTTTTTTCAGTAGGTACACCATTTTTACCGAAAGGAACTTTTTTCGTTTCAATATATAAGCAGTTTTCTTTTAAAGCCTTTTTATACCAAGCTTTACTTACACGGCTTGGAATTTGAATAGCAGTATATCCACTATAGCAGTTGTCTGCAATACGCTCAATTTCATCGAAAGTTTTGTCAATGATTTTCATGTCAAGCTGCTTTTTGTCAATTGCAACTTGAATTAAGCAGTATAATACCATGCATGCATATTGTTGACCTTTTGTGTCATTGATTAGACTCGTACCCCAGTCCTTTACGCTTGCAAGTTGAGAACCAACATTTTGCCCAATAAAACGCAACACTGTATCATCTAGTTTTTGCCCATAGTGATTATAGATACAAGTATAAACGGCAGTATAGAATCCACTTTCATCATCGAAACGGCACTTGTAAGAATCGTATGTTTCTTCTTCGATAATATCCAGAATGTCTTTACGATTTTGTAAAGTCACTTTTGTGTAGGCTTTCAATAGTGCACGCCACTTATTTTTTTGGCTCTCTAACTCATCGATTTTGTCAATGTCTTCTTTTTTTAGGTCTTCTTTGCCTTTAATGTCGTCAATGTCCTTTTGAATGAACGTCAACTCTTTGCTAGTACGCTCATACATTTCATGCACTTTGTCCATAGTTGCGTAAACTTGCGATAATACGGCTTTTAAATTGTCCACGGCATTAAATTTCAAGTTGGCTGCATTGTAGGTAATACCCTTTAAGACTGCCTTTTTGTCTTTTGCATTTTGAACCTTTTGGTTCTTGTCTTGTGTTAGCTGTTGATTAGTTTTCATATTTTTTCTCCTTTGGTGCATTTTCGCACTCTTTTTTCTAGATACCTTTTAGGCATCTTTAAAGATACAAATTGATTTTTATACCTTTAAAGACGCTTAAAAGCGTTTCGGTAAGTGCTTTAAGCTTACCACGTGCAAAGACTCTACTTTTCTCTACACCTTTACACGTTTACACCCCACTTGGAAACACTGAAAACAACGAAACAAATTTATTTCACAACAATTACTTGTCACGTTTTCTCTATCACTAGAGCCACTACCCCCATAGAGTTTGAGGGTATCAGTGCGCTATTAAGCTAGGACACGGCTACTCAAGAATAATACAGTAAACCCATATTACCCCCTATCACCTTTTCAAGTGGATTTGACCCTATGCCTACTTTGTTCGCTTTCTCAGTACACCACTACACTGTCAAACAGTGACGGAACTTACCAGATTAAAGGTCTGGTGGTGATACGCCTTACCAATTTTACTCACTTGCAAAGTAAAGGTACTGTGTTGTCAATTTTTTAACTCAAGTGTTTTATTCACTAATAGACAGATACCATATAGGAAAGTACGAAACCCCTAAAATAGTATATTTACTGTCATGTCGATATCTTATATGTCATCACCTCTTTCTCTTGGCACAATCAATATCTCACACTAAAAAATCTGTTCGTAAAATAGTTATTTAGCGAACCAAATTGAGCTTAAGAAAAGGAACGTATGCGTATATGTGAGGGGGTGGCTAAAACCCTTTAGTTAAAGCGTTTTTGACAGTTTTCCTATGGCTACTTCACCCACACACCAACATCGAATATCGCTTCGCAAAACTGCTTTCAAGCAAATAAAAAAGGCAGCTCACGCTACCTAAATTATTGCCAAAAATATAACGAAACATGCTATACTATATTTATAAGGAAAGAGGTATATATAATGAAAATATGTTCAAAATGTGGACACGAGAATGACATCAACGCATCCTTCTGCAATAACTGCGGAGCAGACATCAGTGGCAACCCTCAGCAAGAACCTAAAGGAGATCCTAATCTTATGTCAACATGTCCAGCATGTGGAGAACCAGTAGCTAAAACAACAGCTTGCTGCCCACACTGTGGTTTTAGTATTTACAAATACAAAGAAGAACAACACAAAAAGGAAAATCCGCCAACTAAAGGAGAAAGTATTGTTGGAAATTTTTTTCTAGCTATAGGAGTATTCGGCCTAATAATGATAATTGCTGCATTCTTATAAGCATCACACTATATCTATTAAATAGAATAATCCAACCAACTAATTGGTTTATGCAATGTTATTTCAATGACATACTTGCAGGCATTACATTAAATGCAATGATGTCCTCAACAACAAAATACAACGCTAGGTGGGGGCTATGTTTAACCATAGTCGCAGGAATATTCTGGGAATACATAGCACCTCTATTTAATAGCAGATCAATTTCTGATCCATTAGATATAGTTGCTTATCTTACAGGTTTTTTAATTTTGACAATAATTAATAAGATTGAATTCTAACCTTCTATGGAGCACATACAGTGCTTCTTTTTATTTCCCTTCTATTTACATTCTGATTCAAACAACAGCCCACCATACACTCTCTAGAAGCTCACAACAGACATTACATTCAATTTCTGATGTTTCATTGTTTTGCTGTTGTTTCTCTCGACAGCCCCAAGACTGGGGCGTTGTCGAAAGGGGTTGTGTACGTACAGTTAACAATTAGAAGACACCAGATTTTAGTTAAGTTTTAACAGACAATTAATTTACATTTGATGGTTAATTTTGATTTTCTATTTGATGTTATTTTTTTAGGTTACATTTTGTTTTGATTTTTTGTTTGCTGTTTGTTTGGTTAAGGGGGTAGAGGGGGATGTGCCCCCTATGCGAGCAAGCTTGCGAGCGAAAGAGAAACATGAGCGAGTGAATGGGAGCGAATGTTTCTCCCTAAATGGCTAGAACATTTTTTATATGTATTTAAATGTCTGCAATATTTTTTGCATTTGTGCGTTTTATTGTAGAGACACCATTGAAAAATTTCTTCATTTTTTGCACCGTATTGTATGTAGTATAATATTTTTCTTGCTTTTAATTTTTTTTCTGATATGATGTTTTTGAGGTGATAATTAAATATGAAAAAAAGTTTTTTATTATGGCGGTCGATTATTGAAAAATCAAAAGACCATTGCGAAATGACTGCCGTTGCTGCCTTTTTGTCGTCCATGCAATATGAAAGTGATTATTTAGGTAGTTTAATTGTTCACGTTAATCAAATTGGCGCAACTTTATATGGTGTTGTCCCTGACAGGCAACAAAAGAAAAAAATTTTAAACGGATTACATCAATTACGAGATTTACAACTGATTCAAATGAAAGAATTAAGTTCTTTCACATTTGAAATTGTTTTATGTAATTTTAACAAAAAATATGAAGACACTGGCGAAAGTTATGTGGTTTTGTATACAGAGGATTTGATTAATATTTTTCGATCTGATACAACTGTAGATAAATTTAAGCTTTATAATGTATTCACAACTGTTATAACACATATGGATTATTCAAAAAAAATTGAGCAAATACTTCGATATAAATTTTGTACAACACCAATATGCTTCTTAGCTAATCGGGCTGATATGTCATCTAGAACATTTACAAGCTATGTTCAAGAGTTAGAGAAACTTGGTATTTTATATGTAATGCATTCTAACGGTATGTATAATGTATATAAAAGAATGAGAGTTACAAATATATATTGTCGAGCTGCTGATAACGAGTTATGTGGTAAATATGCAAAACAAATCAATTTCATGTCTAGCAATGAGTTTACATATGATACAAACTTCAGACGTAAGATGAAACAAATATATAATCAAATTTGTAAAGGTAAAATTGATTATTCTGAAAGTGTATATGACGAGTTAATCATGTATATCAATGATTCAGAAACGGCTGTTGGTTATGACATTAATATAGTATACGAGGCGCAGCAAAAAGCGTTAAAAAATTGTAATTAGTATGTAGTATAATATTGTTTTTATCCGTATTTATGGTATAATACAAGTAGGTCATACAAGACCTGATAAATTTTGTGGCTAGTATGTAGTGTAATATACTTGCCAAGAAAGTTGGTGTAATGTGGGAAAATACGGATTAAAGATAAAAAACATAGAGGCAGGTATTCTCTATGAATGCAATCTTGGTGTTCGTGACTACATGGAAACAACAGATGCAATGCTTACTAAGTCTCTGTTTTACGACTTTCTCTTAGAAAATGGAATGCAAACCTATAATGATAAATCTACTAGAGATATTATCTGTGTGCAATTTGGGTTTGGATCGTCATCTTATAAAGAGCAGGTAAAAAAACTTGAGCGAACAATCAAACGTATGAATCCTTCAACTATTTTTGTGTATGATAGTAAGATAGAAAAACTTAAGCAAGCATTGGACAAGGCCAAACTTAATAAAGACAAGTATGACAAGAGGAGTGCTCAAGAACTTCGTACTATGTTCTACAGGGATGGCGTGTCGGTCACCTATGTTTCTAGGTATAAAAACGGAGACATACGAGATAGCGAAACTATTCACTACAAAATGTTGTATAGAACGCCAGGCAAGGCAAAGTTGGGATCATGTATGTTTATCAGAGATGAGCTGTTTGATGATGCGGATCATTTCTTGAAAATGGGTATTCAATTGCCAACTCACAATTCCCCTATTGTTGAGATTGGAGCTTATTCTTCTTTGGTTACAAGTACCATTGTAGGCAAAGTCAAAATTGAACCAGAGAACATATTGATTCTTAAAGATGTTGATTCTTATTTCAACACAGATGTTGTTAGTGTTGAAATTGACGAACAAAATCACTGTCTTGCAAAACATATATCTGATTATAAATTGAAGAATACGTTATTTGACGGTCAAGCTTTAATCGATTCTAGCCTATTCCCCTTATGGGCAGACGGTTACATCTTGTTGAGACAGCACTTTTTCAAAGCTGCTGCATTTGTGTCAAATATTCAGACGTTTTTTAAGGATTATTTTGGTGATCAATATGAAACAGCAGAAGTTGTGGATATGTTTGGAAACAAGCATTTAGCTAAGGATATTAAGTTGATTACAACGGACAATGCTATGAAATGCCTCAAATTTGACGTAAGTTACGAATACTGGTCTGACTGGGTTCGTAAAAATGGCAGCATGTTCGGTATTGTAAAAACTGCACATCCTAGTAAGTTAGGAAAAGTTCAACGTATGTCATATCAGATGATTAATGCGTTGGATATGGATACAATGCCTGATGTAGTACAAACAAGCGTTGACTATATAAAAAAATTGAAGAGAAATGATAACACATTCTTAGATTATTTGAGAGATAATCAAAATTTCTCTAATGATTTTGAAGTGTTGTTGGCGCTCGTTGATCAAAATCCTGATTTTGTACATAGCACTTACTTTAAAGAAAGGCGTGGCGCAATTATTTCAAATTATGTCATGAAGTTTAGAAACGGAAAAGTCATACAGAATGGTGACAACTTAGTTATAGTTGGTTCTCCTTATGCAATGTTATTGCATTCTGTTGGTGAGGACGTTAATAAGGACGACACTTTTGAGCAAGAAGATTGTGCTATGCAATGTTACACAGAACGTTTTGATGATGGTGAGTATTTGGCGGAGTTTAGATCGCCATTCAATTCTTGTAATAACTTGGGTTATTTACACAACCATTATCATGACAAATTTAAAAGATACTTCCCTTTTGGGAAACAAATTATTGCAGTTAATATGATTGGAACGTGTTGTCAAGATCGTAACAATGGTCAAGACATGGACTTAATTAAGGGTCAGTTCTAAGGAAACTTAGTTCTAAAAATATGCGGTGAAAATGGGAAAGCTAAGTATTTATTTTAAATATATGCCAATCCAGTACTAAGACTGCCAAAGGTCAAAAGTAGGTAGTAAAGTTCAACGACTAGATGGTGAGAAGACCAATCAATAAACCATCCACGAGCGCCGCACACCTAAACCGAAAAGGCATGGTGATGAGATAGTCTGAACTATATGGAAACATATAGAAATACAAGATAAATAGCTTGTATGATAACAATTTGCTGATAGCTTTTATGTTACCAATCAAAAACAGATAGTTGAACACGCAAGATATTGCATGCAAAACTATCCAACAATTGTAAATAACATTCCAAAAGAAAAGAATCATTATTCAAACACTCCAGAAGATAAAGCATTAGTAGATAATAAAATAGCCGCAGGAAATATGGCTATTGGAGAATCTAGTAATCTTGCTCAATTGTGTTTGTCGTATAGTTATTCATTTGAGGATAACGAAAAATATCTAAATTATGCGTGTATATTGAGTGTTGTTGCGCAGGCAGCTATCGACAATGCTAAAAGAACGTATTCTGTCGATCTGAACGCAGAGATAGCACGTATTAAACAAGATATGGACATTGAAACAAATAAGTTTCCTGCTTTTTGGTTTATTCTTCAACGCAAAAATAAATTTGCAAAATCTGTGATGTTCAACGAAGAATCAAGACAGAAGAAGAAATTGAAAATTGAGCAGAAAACAAACCCAGATTTACAATGTCCAATGAATTATTTATTTGACTATAAATTCGAAAGAGTCAAACCAAACTACGAAGAAATTCCAATGTCAGAGTTCTTTGTTAAGCATCCATTAGATACAAGTCATAGAAAATCTAAACAGATTGAATCGTTAATACAAAAGTACTCAATAGAGCTATCGCAGTATTTTATGGATACTGATGAGAACAACAACACTTTTCTTCTAGAGGAAGACTTTGAAGAATTAAT
>OBJP01000168.1_pt1 | contig 59656 bp, 61 predicted proteins | sample 1519821 | NCBI WGS metagenome assembly OBJP01 (sample SAMN04209218, study PRJEB22552) | human gut metagenome | biome: gut; material: feces | host: Homo sapiens | place: USA: Oklahoma | reverse complement strand
GAGCATCTGCCTTACAAGCAGAGGGTCATAGGTTCGAGTCCTATTGGTCCCACTTATATGCCAGATAATTAAGGTATGTATATGCCGCAGTGGCGGAACTGGCAGACGCGCAGGACTTAAAATCCTGTTCGAGTTAAATCGAGTACCGGTTCGATTCCGGTCTGCGGCATTTAGATGTGAATAACATCTGAATTGTCAAATATGACAATTGAATATGTGGGCGTAGCTCAGCTGGATAGAGCGTCTGGCTACGGACCAGAAGGCCGGGAGTTCGAATCTTCTCGCCCACGCTGAAGAGATCTGATTTATCAGGTCTCTTTTTGTATGCAAAAAAAGAACACAATGATACAAATTTTACAATTATTTCATTTGTTAATTATAAAATTCAAAACAATACACTATTTCCTTTACATTTGTGTCGTTATATGGTAAAATTCTTCAAGTATGTAACAGAAGTGTAACAATTGAAAGGGTTATCAATGAAATCACGATTAAAGAAAATAACAATTTTCTCATTAGTCTTTTTATTTATATTTGGTACAGCAATCACAACAACACCAAAACAGCAGGTTAAGGCTGATGATGGATATAATGGAAAAATCTTCAGACACTGGTGCAAATTAAGAGCCAGCAAATCAAAAAGATCAAAAGTTTTAAAGAGATTAGAGATTGGAACACCTGTCACAGTCTATTCGACAAGTGGAAAGTGGAGAAAGGTTTCTGTAAACGGTAAGACAGGATATGTCTTAAAGAAATATGTTTATATTAATACAGATGCTCCTGCATTAGAAGGAACAACATATGACAAAGGACAGACAGTAGCACAATTTGCACAGCGTTTTGTTGGAAACTCCTACGTATGGGGTGGAACAGACTTAAACAGAGGAGCTGACTGTTCAGGGTTTATTGGATCAGTTTACAGATCATTTGGATATAATCTTCCAAGAACTTCTTCTGAATTAAGAAGAGCAGGAAGAAAGGTTTCTTATAATGAGAAACAGCCAGGAGATATCATCTGTTATAATGGACATGTAGCGATGTATATTGGAAATGGAAAGATCGTACATGCAAGTAACAGAAGAACAGGAATCAAAATTTCGCCAAGAGCAAACTACCGTAGAATTGTTTGTGTAAGACGAGTAGTGGAATAATTACATAAAGAATTGGGAGAACCTTTACATGATCAGATTAGATTATGTAGGGGTTCTTTTTTTGTAATGAACTATATTTAAACAAATTCTCAGTGTTCTTTGAACTTTTTTGCACTTTTATCCGAACAATTAGTGCAAAAACGGAAGTTTTGAACTATGTACAAGTAGAAAAACAATTGATACAATAAGACCATAAAGTAGCGAGAGCAAAAAACAAATAAAAAGATACAGCAGATGAAAAGCTACTTTTTAGTGTTTTATTCATTGAGGAGGCCTATCATGAATAATTTACAGGAAAAAGTAATCCGTGCAATGGTTGATATGTATGGATTCTATTCCATCGAAGAGTTATCGGAGATGACTGAAATTTCCATAAGCAGTATCAAACGATCCTTAAAAGATATTACAAAATTTATTGAAGACTATGATGGAAAACTACTAAGAGTACCCAAAAAAGGAATCTGCATGGTGGTGACAGATCAGCAGAGAGAAAATATTTTGGAAGCACTTGATTCCTATGCAAATGGAAACCCAGAATCTTTCTACTACAGAAAGAATTACATTTTAGATATCTTATTTAATTATCCGGCAAATTACACAGTTCAATTATTTTCCGAGGAATTATGTGTTAGCCGAAAGATGATAGAAAAAGATCTGAAAATGATAGAAGAATATCTGGCAACCTTTCATCTGGAATTATCAAAAGTTCAAAATCAGGGAATCAGTATTGTAGGTAGAGAGTTTGATATCAGGCAGGCAATTGTTGACACACAGAATAAGAAATACTGGAAACACACGTACATTGAAGAACTTCCACAGGAACTAGATTACAGGATCAGTAAAAGAGCATTTACATATTTTTCAGATTACTATTCCAAAGAAGATATCATGATGGTTCAGGAATATCTTGCGGATAGTGAAGCAGAATTAGGAGTTGTGCTTGTAGACATTTCTTTCTGCAGATTGACGGAATACCTTCTATTAACTAAGAGAAGAATGGAAGAAGGAAACAAGATTAGAAATAAAGCAGACAGAACAATGACAAAGCTCGATGATATATATGTAGAAACAGCAAAGAAGATTCTTGACCGCATGTTCCCACATGAAGATGAGATGGAACTTGAATACCAGTTCTTGGCAGCAAAGTTTGCTGTAGCAAAAACTTGTGAAGTAGAAGCCGAGATTCAGGATGATTACCTGATGAATATTGCAGAAGATTACATCTACACAGTTTTTATGGCGATGGAAAAAGAAAGTACCTATCACTATCGGGAACTGGAAAAACAAATTGCTACTTTTTTAAAGAAGATAAGTATCAGACATGATTACATGTTAGTTGAATGGGACGATCTTCACAAGGACGTACAGCAACAGATTCAGAGCAGTTATGCGGTTTGTTTAACTTACTCTTTCCATTTGGAAGAAAAACTTGGATTTGTATTGACACAGGATGAGATTGCCTGGCTCGCATTACTGATCCATCAGGCATCCATGGAAACAGGAAGTGAAAAACAAGGAATCTTTGTTATGGCAACAGATCCTTATTCAGCAAAATATGAAGCAATGAAGATTGAGAATGAAATCAGTAATTTAGAAATCATAAAAATCGTACATATTCACGATTTTAAACCAGAATTAACAAAAGGGAAACTGGTAATATCAACCGTTCCACTCAAAGAAAAAAGAAATAATGTCATAGAAATCACAAAACATGTCACGCAGCTGGACATCAATAAGATCATCAGTCAGATGGATGAGTACGCACAGGAAATGAAGAATGAACAAGTTATAGAAACTGTGAAGAAAGCATTTCAGAAAGAATTGATTGTGATTGATGCACTGGCAACAACTAAAAAGGAAACTATCGCACAGGTTAGTAAGTTATTACTGGAACAAGGATGTCTTAGTGAAGATGTCACAGAAAAAGTATTTGAATTAGAAGAAAGAAGACCGACAACAATTGGAAGTCAGATCGCAATGGCACATGTTTATAAAGATTCCGTAAAGAAAAGCGGCATCGCAGTCATGCGAATGAAATATCCAGTGAAATGGTCGAGATCATCAAAGGTTAAATTAGTATTTTTCTTAGCAATTAATATGGAAGAATCAAACGAGATCTTAAAATTATTCAAATATTTATATGCACTGATCGATAACAAAGAAGACATTCAAAAAATCCTAGAAGCAAATAGTTCCGAAGAAATTTATGAACTACTAATGGAAGAATTCCATTAGACGTAATAATCAACAAAACTTATGTTACAGGAGGAAGAACAAATGCTAGTAAACATGAAAAAAATCTTGGAGATTGCAGAAGCAGAAGGATACGCTATCCCATGTATCAACACACCAAATGAAGAAACAGTTCGTGCAGTCATTGGTGCAGCAGAAGAATTAAATACTCCGATCATCATTGACCATGCTCAGGTACATGACTCTTTGATTCCAATCGAGAGAATCGGGCCGATCATGTTAAAATATGCAAAAGAAGCAAGAGTACCTGTTTGTGTTCATTTAGATCATGGTAGTGACTATGAATTCGTAATGAGAGCAGTGAAAGTTGGATTCCCATCTATCATGTACGATTGCAGTGCACTTCCTTTTGAAGAGAATGTTGAAAAAGTTGCACAGTTCGTTAAATTCGCACATGCTGCAGGAATCACAGTAGAAGCAGAACTTGGAATCATGGCATCTACAGATGAAGATACACATGATGATGATCCAGAAAAGAGAGTTTTGACAAATGAAGATATCAGAGAATTCTTCACAGAACCAGCAGAAGCAAAAGAATTTGCAGAAAGAACAAAATGTGATGCCTTAGCAGTATGCTTCGGAACAATGCACGGAATCTATGCTGAACCACCAGTACTTGATATTGACAGAGTCAAAGAACTTCGAGAAGCAATCCCTGATGATACAAGAATCGTAATGCATGGTGCATCAGGAGTAGAATTTGACCAGGTACAGAATGCGATCACAGCAGGATGCTCAAAAGTTAACTACTATTCTTATATGGCAAAAGCTACAACAAAATTTGTTGCAGACAAAGTAGCTGAGACAGATGGTAAGATTGCATATCATGAATTACAGGAAGCAGCATATGAATTCATGAAAGGATATGCAAAAGACGTAATCAAAGCGTTCAAAAACGGAAAATAAGATAAATCATAAAAAGGAGAATATTTCATGAGTGGTGTAAATTTAGCGGAAGTACTACTCGATGAAATGGTAATTCTTGATTGTGAGCCTTTTAAGGACAAAGAAAATATGTTTGATGTGATGACTGCAAAATTCGAAGAAGCAGGATTCGTGTCAGACGCAAAGGCCTACAAAGATGCTCTGGAATACAGAGAATCCCTAGGGCCAACATATATGGGAAACTTCGTTGCAATACCTCATGGAAAATGCAAAGAAGTTCTGAAACCAGGAATTGGATTTTGTAGATGTAAGAAGCCATTCATTTATGAGTCCTCAGGGGAATCTGGTGAAGTTAAATACATCTTTGTATTGGCAATATCTGAAAATCAAGAGAATGATTACCATTTAAGGGTATTAGCAACATTAGCAGGAATGTTAGCACACGAAGAGTTTTTAGAACTGTTAGAGAAGGCAGAAAGCTATGATGATCTGATTCATGGCATAAAACAATTACAACTATAAAAGCTACAGGAGGTGGAAACTATGAAAGTAGTAGCAGTAACATCATGCGCAACTGGAATCGCTCATACTTATATGGCAGCGGAAGCTATTATGAAAGTATGTAAAGAGAGAGGTTACAAGTGTAAGGTCGAGAAGCAGGGGGCTCTCGGACTGGAAGACAAGTTAAGAGATCGTGATATTAAAGAAGCGGATCTGATCGTTTTTGCAAATGACGTAGGGCTTACAAAAGCAGAAAGATTCGAACCATACAAAGACAAGATCTTCCAGACAAAACCACACGAAGTGATCAAAGACCCGAATATTATTTTTAGCGGAAAATAAGAAAAGAGAAACCTTAAAAATATTTTATGAAAGGACGGGAAACAAATGAGAGATGTAATTGATGATATCAAAGAAGCGTTTTTGACAGGTGTTTCATACATGCTGCCATTCGTAGTTGCAGGAGGAATCTTAGTAGCATTAGGATTCTTATTAGGAGGATATAATATCCCTAGCGTAGAACCTTATGGTTCCACATTCGCATCCACAATCTTCTGGATTGGTAAAATTGGTTTAGGAACATTCATGGTACCAGTATTAGGTGCATATGTAGCGTATTCAATCGCTGATAAACCAGGTATCTGTGTAGGTATGTTCGGTGGCTGGATGGCTACGGACCCTTGGGGGCTTGGATACCAGTCAGGATTTATCGGAGCACTGATCGCAGGTATTATTGCTGGATATTTAGTAAACGCATTAAAGAAAATTCCATTACCAAATGCAATAAGATCATTACTTCCTACATTGATCATTCCAGTTGTCGGATGTGCAGCTATCTGTTTATTAATGCACTATGTTATTGGAGGACCTTTAGGAGCATTAACACAGGCATTAACAAAATTATTAAATGACTTAGGAACTGGAAACTTAATCCTTCTCGGAATCGTACAAGGATGTATGCTTGCCTTTGATATGGGTGGTCCATGTAACAAAGTTGCTTATGCTTTTGCATTAGCTTGTATGGAAACAGGAAACTATGCACCAATGGCCGCAAACTTCGTAGCTTGCTGTGCACCTCCATTAGCAGTGGCATTAGCAATGCTGATTGCACCTAAGAAATTTACAGATGAAGATAGATCCGGAATCCCAGGATGTTTCGCTGGAGCATTATGTATGATCACAGAATTTGCGATCCCATATGCTGCCAAAAATATTAAATATATTCCATGTTTCATGGTTGGATCAGCAGCTGGAGCAGTAATCTCTTACTTATGGGGAATTACGATCCGTGCACCTCATGGTGGTGTATTCGTAGTATTCGCTATGAATAAAGTACTTCCATTCTTCATCACATTATTAATTGCCGGAGCAATTTCAGCAGCTTTAATTGTATTAGTTACAAAACCTCAGGAAGAAGCATAAAAAACAGTTAATAGAAAGAACAGACAGGAGAGTTAAAATGGCAAAATTAGTTGATATTCAGGGACGTTTTCCTTGTGAACCTGATAACAAGAAACCTACATTGATCAAAAAATGGGAGTATTCAACAGCATTATATCCACCAAACAATGCATTTACTTCTGACAATACTTTTACATTAGTAACAACTGATACATTTATGTTAGGAATTTACGAGTTAGGGCCTGGAGGAGTATTCGCACCATTAGATATCCATCCTGGTGATGAATCTTACTACATCCTAAACGGACCTGTAGTACAGAGAAGTGGAAACGGACAGTTTGCTTATCTGGAAACTGGAGAAGGATTATTCATGCCAGAAGGTGCTTGGCACTGCTGTCATAACTTCTCAGACCAGAAAACAAGAATCCTTTATTTCATCACACCAAAAGCATGGGATGAGCATATTCCACCAGCAGTCATTCCAACAGAAGAAGAAACAAAATTCTACAAAGGACCAAACAATGATAATCTGCCAGATATGAGAGGAGCGATCAAAGATATCTCTCGTCAGGGATGTACAGATGACATCGGATGCTGGCCAGTAGATCCAGCAGAAGCTAGAAAAACAGGAGCTGTATACGCAGTACGTGACTTCGAAAAGTTAAATAATGTTCATGGAACAACTCATCCAATGTTACTTCGTTTCATTACAAGTAATGATTACGGACACTTTGGAGAAATGGTACTTCCAGCAGGAGGATACGGACCAAGATGTTCAGATCCAGATGTTCACAAAGGTGACGGAGCATTATATTGCGTAGATGGACCAGTGACTGTAAACCTAGTTGACGCTGAAGAAAGTTTTGTACTGGAACCAGAAGATACATTCTTCTTACCAGCAGGAACAAAATATCAGTTAGTAAATTTTGAGAATAAACCAGTAAAAGTAGTCTTTGCCATTACTGAGCTGTAATTGTATAATATGGGATGATAAAGGCAGCTTTATCATCCCATATTAACTAAAGCCAGAAAGGAAAACAAAGATGAAAACATACAAAGGAATTATTTTTGATTTAGATGGAACTTTATTAGATACAATCGAAGATTTAAGAGACAGCGTCAATGATGTTATGAAGATCTATGGATGGAAAGAACATGATACGAAAGCATGCAAACAGATGGTAGGGAATGGCTTTCGTAAATTGATCACAAGGGCGTTGCCAGAGGATAAACAAAAGAATGAATTGTTTATTGATGAGGCAGTGAATCAATTTTCAAAAGCGTATCAGAAGAGATATTTAAACAAAACAATTCCTTATGAAGGAATTCTTAAATTGCTTGAGAGCTTAGAAGAAAAAGGAATTAAAATTGCAGTTAATTCCAATAAACGAGGAGATTATACCAGTGCGCTGGTAAATAAATATTTTTCACAGTTCCCATGGACCGCAGTGTATGGAGAACGTGAAAGTGAAGGGATTCCTAAGAAACCAGATCCAAGCGCAGCATTAGAAATCGCAGATTTGATGAAACTTCCCAAAGAAGAAATTTTATATATTGGAGATTCAAAAACAGATATGCAGACAGGGCAGAATGCAGGTATGGATACCATCGGTGTTTCATGGGGATTTCGAGGAAGAAAAGAACTGGAAGAAAATCATGCATCCTATGTGGTTGATCATCCGGAAGATATCTTGAAATTTATCTGATCGAAGAAAGACAGACAAGTGGGTGCAGAAGAAAGGATAAGAATATGGAGAAAAAATACCTTTTTTTCGACATTGATGGAACTTTGACAGACAGATCAACAGGCGAGATCGTCCCAAGTGCAAGAGAAGCATTGACAAGATTAGAAGAAAATGGACATTTCGTTGCAATCGCAACTGGACGCGCTCACTACAAAGCAAGAAAATTCACAGATGCCAATGGATTTAAGAACATGGTATGTTGTGGAGGAAATGGCTGTGTCATAGATAATGAGTTAGTAGAAAATATTCCATTAGATAAAGACGGATGCATTAAGATCATTCATCAGGCAGAAGAACTTGGTTATGGATGGTGTGTGGCATTAGATGATACGAAAGATGTGTACATGACGGATGATAAATTCTTACGCCAGGTCGGAAAAAGAAAAGAACCAACACGTTATATCATTGATGACATGTTGGAAGTAGAAAAAGCAGATGCCATTTATAAAGTATACGTAGCAATTCCAAAAGAAGATGAAGAGAAGCTGACAACAAAGGAACTTGTTGGACATTTAAGATTTGAACCAGAATATTTAATGTTCCAGCCAGATAACAAACGTGGTGGAATCATAAAAATGATGGAACATTTAAATGCAGATATCAAAGATGTTGTAGTCTTTGGGGACGACTACAATGACATGGATATGTTTTGCCCAGAATGGTTCTCCATTGCGATGGGAAATGCATGCCAGGATTTAAAAGATATCGCAAATTATGTAACAGACAGCAATGTAGATGATGGAATTAAAAATGCATGTGAGCATTTTGGATGGATTTGATATAACTTATTACGGTAATTTCCGTTAGATATTGGAGGAAAAAGATCATGAAAATATCATTGGGATGTGACGAAGCAGCTTATCAGTTAAAAGAAACAATCAAACAACACCTTCAGGAAGCAGGACATGAAGTCATTGATAATGGAGTAGGAGAAGGGGAAGTTGAATTATACCCGGATGTTGCAGTAAGAACCTGTAAGAAAGTAACAGACGGTACTTGTGATCGAGGAATTCTTGTATGTGGAACAGGAATCGGAATGGCAATGACAGCCAATAAAGTGCCGGGAATCCGAGCAGCAGTTTGCCATGATCCATTTTCAACAGAACGTTCGATTTTGAGTAATGATGCAAATGTCATGTGTATGGGAGCAAGAGTCATTGCACCACAGTTGGCACTTTATTTATTAGATATCTGGATGGGACTTACATTCAAAAATGGACCATCCACACCAAAAGTAGAAAGAATCATGGAATATCAGAAAGAATTTTGTGGAAAATAGGAGGGTGTTGTTATGAAATTTAAATTTGGAGTAGACAGCTTTATCTGGGCAGAAGATTTTAAAGAAAAAGATCTCTGGATCATTGAAAAAGCAAAAGAAATAGGATTTGAAGTCGTGGACTTCGCAATCGCAAATCCATATACATTTCCAACGGAGCAGGTAAAAGCTGAATTAGCAAGAGTTGGAATGGATTGTGTTTGCACAACAACATTAACTTTGGAAACAAACCCAATTTCACCGGATGAAGAGATTCGTAAGGCAGCAGTTGCAGCGATGAAGAAATGCGTTGACATCTGTAATACATTGGGAGCGCCAATCCTTGGCGGAGTAAACTATGCTGGATGGGGATACCTTACAAAGAAGCCAAGAACTGACCAGGAATGGGACTGGGGTGTTGTATGTATGAGAGAAGTTGCTGAATATGCAAAAGAGACAGGAGATGTGACCATCTGTGTCGAATGTGTCAACCGTTTCGAAACACACTTCTTAAATATTGCAGAAGATGCAGTGAAGTTCTGTAAAGATGTTGGAACAGGAAATGTCAAAGTACATCTTGACTGCTTCCATATGATCCGTGAAGAAAAGAGCTTCTCAGGAGCAGTTAAAACTTGCGGAAAAGAATACCTTGGATATGTACATGTCAATGAAAATGACCGAGGAATTCCAGGAACAGGACTTGTACCATTTAAAGAATTCTTCCAGGCATTGGATGAGATCGGATACGATGGACCACTTGTTATTGAATCCTTTGACCCAAGTTTTGAAGAATTAGCAGGAAACTGTGCAATCTGGAGAAACTTTGCTGATACAGGAGAAGAATTAGCAATTGAAGGACTCAAAAATTTAAAAGCAATCGCAGATGCAATGTAATTTAGGAGGAAATCAAAAATGAATCGAATTGTAAATAATCCGGATTTTGTTGTGGAAGATATGTTAAAAGGTTTTGTAAAGACACACAAAGATATCGTGTCTACAACAGAAGATGCAAGGGTATTAAAATATAAAAATGCACCAGTTGAAGGAAAAGTTGGTATCGTAACTGGAGGAGGTTCTGGGCATAAACCAGCATTTATTGGATATATCGGAGAAAATCTTTGTGATGCCGTTGCAGTCGGAGAAATCTTTTCTTCACCAACAGCTAAAGCATTCTTAGATGCAATCAAAGAAGCAGACTCTGGAAAAGGTGTTGCATGTCTTTATGGAAACTATGCTGGAGACAATATGAATGTAAAGATGGCAATGCGTAAAGCAAAGAAACTTGGAATTGAAGTAAAAACAGTTGTAGCAAATGATGACTGTGCTTCAGCACCAAAAACAGAATTAGAAAAAAGACGTGGGGTTGCCGGTGAAGTTCTGATGTGGAAAGTTGGTGGAGCAAAAGCTTCCATGGGCGGAAGTCTTGATGAAGTTATCGCTGTAGCACAGAAAGCAATTGACAATACACGTTCCGTAGGAATCGGTACAGCACCATGTACGATCCCTGCAGTTGGACATCCAAATTTCCAGATTGAAGATGGAACGATGGAAGTAGGAATCGGGCATCATGGAGAACCTGGAATCAATGTGCAGCCATTAAAGACAGCTGATGATATAGCAGAAGAAATGTTAGATATTATCATTCCAGACCTTCCGTTTGAAAGTGGAGATGAAGTTGTTGTATTATTATCCGGATTAGGTGCTACACCAGTCATGGAACAGTACATTGTATATAATAGAGTCGAAGAGATCTTAACAGAAAAAGGAATCAAAGTACATCGTTCTTATGTAGGAAACTACTTTACATCTTTAGAGATGATGGGTGTTACATTAACAGTGATGAAGCTGGATGATGAATTAAAAGAATGCATCGATATTCCAGCAAACTCTGTAGGATTAAAACAGTTCTAATAAGAGTTGAATCCAGAGTGAAACATAGCACCATAATGAGTGCCATATTTGAACTGAAAATCATTTCAGGTAAAAAAGATTGTATGTTAAAATAAACATAGATAAGAAAAGTACAACATTAATTCAAAGAGGTGGAAATTATGTCAAGTTTTAAAAATGCCGATGCAGGAGTTATCGTAGACCAGCTAATCAAGACAATTCAGAAAGAAAGAGATTACTTAAGTGAGATTGATGGTAAGATCGGAGACGGAGATCATGGGATCAACATGAACAAAGGTTTTACGATGTGCGAGAAGAAATTAGAAGGAACTACATATAATCTGTCAGAAGGACTGACAACATTAGGTGAGACACTGTTAGAAGATATCGGTGGATCAATGGGACCTCTGTATGGAATGTTATTTGATGAGATGGCTCAGGCATGTGAAGATGAAGAAGAGATCACAGCAGATGTATTCGCAGAAATGATCACAGCCTCTGTAGAAGGAATTCAGGATATCAGCCCTGCACAGGTAGGAGACAAATCACTGCTAGATACATTGATTCCAGCAAAAGAAGCATTTGTAGAAGCAAAAGAAGCAGGAAAAGACTTTGCAGAATGTTTGGATGCTATGAATGCCGCAGCAGAAAAAGGATGGCAGTCTACAAAAGATCTTGTAGCCAAGATCGGACGAGCAAGCCGCCTTGGAGAACGTTCCCGAGGAGTTCTTGATGCAGGAGCAACTAGCTGTTATTTTATCATCACAACTATTGGAAGCACAGCAAAGAGCCTGTTATAAGAATGATTTATATTGCGAAAGCAATGAACCCTCTATATATTCATACAATTTGTTTAGGAAGAACCTCAAAGTTTCGGAAAGAAGCTTTGAGGTTTTTTCATTTCATAGGAAATTTTCTTGACATTTTTAAAAAAGTTATTGACAAATAAGAAAAAAGTATATAAACTAACTGTATCATATGAAATGGTACAGTTAGTACAGCTAATACAGTATGGCATACAGTACGACAAAAACAATAAGGAGGTACAGGTGTGTTTCGAATCAACCCTGCCAGTGGCAAGGCAATTTATGAACAGATCATGGAACAAGTAAAAGAAGCAGCGTGGAAAGGATATCTAAAACCTGGAGATGCATTGCCGTCCGTTCGTAAATTAGCATTAAGTCTCAATGTAACACCCAACACTGTAGCGAAAGCATATCAGTTGTTGGAGAAAGAGAAAGTAATTATAACAATACGAGGAAAGGGAGCATTTTTGGCAGAAAATGCTTCACAAGAGGTGGACAAAGGAAAGATGCAGGAGATCAAGATAAGTTTAAAAGAGATATTAAGTGAGCTTCGTTATGAAGGGTATGATGAAAAGAAGATAGCAAGCCTGATACATGAGATCTATCAGGATCTGGAGGGATAGGATATGAAAGTGATCGAACTAAAGGACGTGAAAAAATCATATGGAAAGAATGAGATTCTTCATGGAATCAGCCTTGATATAGAAGAGGGAAGCATTCATGGGCTGGTAGGACGCAATGGATGTGGAAAAACAACATTGATCAAATGCTTAACTGGGATTTATGAACAGGATCAAGGACAGATCTTGGTCTGTGGAGAAGAAATTTTCGAGAATCCAAATGTAAAAGCACAGGTAGGATATGTTGCAGACAGCAACCAGTATTTTGAAGGGTATCATATCGATGAGATGGTAGAATTTTATAAACAGATCTACCCAACATTCGATGAGAAAGTATTTAGGGACTACAATCAGAGTATCGGATTAGATGTAAGCAAAAGGATTAAAGAATTATCCAAAGGACAGGCAATGTCATTAGCTTCGATGTTGAATCTGTCCATTCATCCAAAAGTGATGATCATGGATGAACCAATGTCAGGACTTGATGTGATCGCACAGAAACAGATCAAAGATTTTATTGTCAATGAAGTTGATATGAATGGAATGAGTGTGCTGATCTCATCACACGATTTAAAGGATTTAGAAAGTTTCTGCGATTCCGCAAGTATGATGAAGGACGGAAAGATCCTTTATCAGGGAACAATGGATCAGATGAAAGAACGATTTACAAAATTACAGGTTGTATTTGGAGAATCAAGAAGCGAGATCTTCAAAGAACTTTCGGGAGTGATCACATATTCCAATCTTGGAAGTGTATACACAGTAATATTAGAAGGGTATGGAGAGCCAATTCATGAGGCATTAAAACAAGCAGGAGCGATTGTAGTAGAGGAAATTCCATTAAGTTTAGAAGAAGTATTCGTCTACAGCAACCGCTAAGAGGAGGAACTTGGAGATGAAATTTTTTAGAAAATATAATCTGGTACTTCCACCAGCAGCATTGTTATATGGGATTTCCGCATGGAATATCAAATATCCGGAGGATGGACTGCCACAGACGATGATGGATGATCTTGTCAATGGATGGCTTTTGATCATAATTTTATTTGCAGCATTATCAGCAGGAATTGTATATCAACTGCAGCAAAATAAAAAACAGCAATATATCTACAGCCTTCCATGGACAAAGAAAGACATTTACCAAAAGAGTCTTACAAAACTGCATATATCACTTTTGTTCGCAGAGATCATCTATGGAATTTTCTTTGCAATGAAGATCGCAACGATTCCGAATGCGGAATCAATCACGAATGTGATCATATGCACATTATGGAATGCAGTAATTTGTTTTGTATTTTGTGCACTGATACAGGTTTCATTGATCGTGACAGCATATATCTGGCAAGGACTTGTCATAGCAGTCGTTACATTTTATGTGATATTGCCGATGATCCTTCAGAATCTGGCATTTTTACTCCAGTTGCTGTTTAAGGTAAGATCTTCTAGATTTGCGATACTCGAGTGGGTTATCTATGGAAGATTCGGCAGAACATTTTTATATCCATTAAATTTTCAGCTTGATACAAATAGCTTGGAGAGCAATCCGATCTGGAAAGCACAATATGTAAATTCTGCGATCATCTGTATTGCCGTTTTATTTGCAGCAGGAGTCTTTAGTATCTGGTTTGCAAAACGACAGTTTATCAAGCAGGAGCAGGCACAGAACCGAATGTTAACAAGGTTATCAGGGATGCAGAATAAAGTCATCACGACGATAGTGATCACGATCCTGTGTTTTAATGCATTAAGTAATCATGAGATATATGTTTATATATTTAAGTATGACAAGACACTTCGAACCAGAATTTATGGATTGATCGCATGGGGAAAAGAATTTATGTGTTCATCAGATAGTTATAAACTGATCATACAGAAATTAAATGCAGTACATTGGTTTATATATTTGGTAGTGATATTAGTGATCACATATTTTGCTGTATCGATTATTCAGACAATAAGGAGGAAATGTTATGAGAGGGCTTGTTAATCATGAAAAACGAAATCTGCTAGCCATAACATTAGTGTATACCATAGTGATATGTTTCATATTACAATATGTGATCGCAAACGATATTTCAGGAACTGCAGATCAGATCAATAATTTTTATGGAGGCATTTATAATAATTATGGCAATCTGTTTTTAGGAACATTAGATCAATACTATGAAATGTTCATTATCGTTCTTATGATACCGGTTAGTTTTGTAGCGGTAATACAGTATCGGGAAAGCAGTACATCAAAATGTGGAGAATTTTTAATGCAGCTTCCGATCAAAAGAGGTCAGATTTTTCTGACAAGGACGATCACAGGAATGATGACATATACGATTCCATGGCTTTTTCTTTCATTCGGAATGATCATGATGAGAACAAAAGCACAGTCATGGTATGAGATGAATCTATCCGTATGTAAAAACGGAGCAGTACTTCTTGGAAATGATAACATCATACATTTGTGTGCGTATCTTCTATTTATATGGGTATCATTGACACTCATCTATGCCATTGCTATATTTTTTCAGAATATCTGCAAAAGACCATGGATCGCAGGAGCGATCGGAATCGGAGCAATGTTATTTCCAAACTTTATGGATTATATGATGCCAAAAGTATTATCATTCCCAGATACAATATATCATGGCTGGTGGATGGCTGCAATTTTTGAAAATGGACCGATCACAAAACAGTTTATATGGGATAAAGGTGTGAACCAGCTGGTGACGATGGCTTCGTTTGATCATTTTGCACAGATCCTTCTGATTCAGATCGTATTGATCGCAGTATTTTTTGGAGTTGCATTTTATGTATTTCAAAAGTCGGATATGGCAAAGAGGAATAATTTTATGTATTTTCCATGGATGGAGCATCTGTTTGTATGGATCTTCCCATTCTGTGTTTCATTATTCATTGTAGTGACAGGGTTCAAGATTCAGTCATACACAGGCGGCATTCTGGCAGCAGTGATCGCAACGATCATATATTATATAGTAGAAAAGCGTAAGAAAAGGAGGGCAGTATAATGTATTATTCAACTGCAACTGGTTATATTATCATATTATCACCACTGATCCTTCTAGCTTTATTGGCAACGATCGGAATCGTACTTTACCGTCATCCGTCAAAATTACAGAGAAAATGGTATAGCGTATCATTTAAGAAAAGAAAAAGAATTAAACAAATAGCGATTCTTCTTGGATTTTGTATGGCAGCAGGACTACTTATCTATCCTTTGACAAGCAAAAAACAGTTCGTATCAACGATCAGTCTGTCAGCAAATGAAAACAATTTTATCACAGAAGATAAGATCGATCAGATTTCAGAAGACAGAAGAGAAATAAAAAATGAGCAATGGCTGAAAAAATTTTATAAGATGATGAAATCAGACGATGAAAGTTCGACTCTTTTAAATGACATAGGAAGTTATGAAGTATGGAAGACGAGTATCCTGGAAGATAAAACGGGTGAGTATGAGCTGCGTTTAAGAGCAGAAGACACCGTTCTTCGTAGATTTTCAATACAGCAATCGGATGAAGATATTGATTCTGACGTAGATTTCGACAGTTACAATACTGACGGATTTTATGATATCATTCAAAGACCAGACAATACATTCGAAGAAAATTATCAAAAGCTTACAGATTCAGAAAAACAAGAAATTCAGAATCTCAATTGGAATTACAAAGACGGTCTTTTGTATGCAACAAATGAAAATCATAAGAGATGTATCAATGGAACATCCCAGTATTATATGAAAAACTCCAAATTGATCAATACGATGGAAAATTCAGGATACAAAGGAATCAAAAAATGGATGGAACAATGCGAAAAAGATACAGCAGGGATTAAAGTAAAAGTTGGAGATAAAACATACTTGTTCCATAATACAGACAAATGGCATACATTCAAGAAAAATGGATTAACATGTCTGTATAATTACAAACGTTTTATCATTCGATTTGATTTTAACAAAGTGATTGGGTTTAGGAGTAATCTATCTGACCTTCCACAAAGTGGCAGAGAAATGTGGACAGCTATATCGGATCATAGTGGATCAGCTGCGAATGAAGTTATTCTTCGTTCTTATAATGATGAAGAATTATATGCAAGGAAAAATGTTCAGATCTTTTTGCAAGATCACAAGATCAAACAGATGTTGATCTACTGGGATGAAACAGAGGCATTCAAAGGATTCACAAAAGAAGAAAAGATATTCTTAAAAGGCTGTTTCGAAAAAATGGGTATCTCATCCAAGGATGCACAAGAATGGTTAAATACATTTATGATCAAGAAAACGCCACAGAGCGGTAAGTTAGGAAGCTGGACATACAGCAAAGGAAATAGTAAAAATCAGGTAATATCATTGATCAATCATAATGAAAATAATAATTATGTAAATTTTTACAAAAAAAGTAAAGGAAATAATTGACAAATATAAAATGATATGGTAAATTATGGGTAGAAAGTGCTTACAGCACAAACTCCCCTTAATAAACAGTTCGAGAACTACGGTTTTCCTGCGATTGTTCATCGCCCATACCCCATAGAATCTCGAAAGAATTGTATTTTAGATTATCATCATCAACAATCATTTTATATTTATCTGCAATCCTCTATCTAAGTTGTGATGTGAGCACTTTCGATTTTTAAAATATGAAAATAAGGATTCCTATGATTCTATGATATAGAAACATAAGAATCCTTTTCATTATTTTTAACAAATCACAATGACAAATCAAAAATAATATGATATGATATTATTTTGAATGGGATAATATAAGAAAGTAGTAGAAATTCACATATAGGAGGAAGAAACATGCCAGTAAAGTATGTATTTGTTACAGGAGGAGTTGTATCTGGATTAGGTAAAGGAATCACAGCAGCTTCTCTGGGACGATTACTAAAAGCCAGAGGCTATCATGTCACAAGCCAGAAGTTTGATCCGTATATCAACATTGACCCAGGAACAATGAACCCAATCCAGCACGGAGAAGTTTTCGTAACAGATGACGGAGCAGAGACTGACTTAGACCTTGGACATTATGAAAGATTTATCGATGAAGGACTGAATAAGAAATCAAACGTTACAACAGGTAAAGTATATTGGAGTATCTTATCCAAAGAACGTCGTGGAGATTATGGTGGTAACACAGTACAGGTAATCCCACACGTAACAAACGAGATCAAGAGCCGTTTTTACAGAAGTGAAGATCCAAGCGATCAGGAAGTAGCGATCATTGAAATCGGAGGAACTGTAGGAGATATCGAAAGTCAGCCATTCTTAGAGGCATTAAGACAGTTCCAGCATGAAGTGGGACATGAAAACTGTATTTTAATTCATGTAACATTAATTCCATACTTAAAGAGTTCAGGAGAATTAAAGACAAAACCAACACAGGCAAGTGTCAAAGACTTACAGGGAATGGGAATCCAGCCAGATATCCTTGTATGCCGTTCAGACTATCCATTAGATGATGGAATCAAGAGAAAGATCGCGCAGTTCTGTAACGTTGAACGTTCAAGAGTTATTCAGAACTTAGATGCAGAAGTATTATACGAAGTACCTTTGATGATGGAGAAAGAACATCTAGCACATGAAGTATGTGAATGTCTGAACATGCCATGCCCAGATCCAGATCTTGATGACTGGAAGAAGATGATCAATGCATGGAAACATCCAGAACATAAAGTAGAGATCGCATTAGTTGGTAAATATGTATCTTTACACGATGCTTACATCAGTGTCGTAGAATCCTTAGAGCATGCTGGAGTCGCAAATTCAGCAGATGTGAAGATCCGCTGGGTAGATTCAGAGAGAATCAGCTCTTACAATGTCGATGAGATGTTAGGTGGAGTTCATGGAATCTTAGTTCCAGGTGGATTCGGAGATCGTGGAATTGAAGGAATGATCTGTGCGATCAAATACGCAAGAGAAAACAAGATCCCATATCTTGGACTATGCTTAGGAATGCAGCTTACATTAGTAGAATTCGGAAGACATGTCTTAGGATTCTCTGATGCACACAGTCAGGAATTTAATCCAGACACAACACATCCGATGGTTCATATCATGGCAGATCAGGATGGAGTCACAGATCTTGGTGGAACATTACGTTTAGGATCTTACCCATGTGTATTAACAGAAGGATCCAAAGCATATGAATTATATGGAGAGAAAGAGATTCACGAAAGACATCGTCATAGATATGAAGTAAATAACGAATATCGTGATATCCTTCAGGAGAATGGAATGATGTTATCCGGATGCTCACCAGACGGAAGAATCGTAGAGATGGTAGAGATTCCAGAACATCCATGGTTTGTGGCAACACAGGCACATCCTGAGTTTAAATCAAGACCTAACAAAGCACATCCATTATTTAAAGGATTTGTAGAAGCAGCCTTAGAACATCAAGGTAAATAACACAAAAAGTTAATATAACATCATCAAAAAGATTCTGAGATAGATTGATATTTCAGAATCTTTTTTTACATATTATTTACGATTCAATGCAATTAGAATTTACATATATATGATAGAATCCTTTAAGAGTCAGAAAGATATGAAAAGACAAAGGTATCAGGAGGTATATATGAGATCTAATTGGAGAAAACAAATGATGATCAGTGCATTAGCATTGACACTTTCTGCAACAAATGTAGCACCAGTATTTGCAAGTGCCGCTCCAGATGGCAAGACAAATGCAGCAGACATTGCACAGACAATGGGAACAACGGCACAGTGGAATCGTTGGGAGAAAGAATGGGAAACTTTAAAAAATGACTGGACACAAATTTCATTGTCACCAGGAAGCAATGCAACGGAGTTGAATTTTGCATGGTATACACCAAAGCAGACAAATGATGATCATTCAAATGCAAATGTTCCAAAACTGATCATTGGTGAAGGACATAATATGAAAAATGCCAAGGTGTACGAGGCAGAACAAACAGCAGTAAAAGATGAACAGGATAACAATGGGGAAACTTATAATTCTAATAAAGTAACAGCAACAGGATTAAAAGAAAACAAAACATATTATTATAGTTACGACAATGGAAATGGCTATACAAAGCCAGCTAAATACACGACAAAATCTACAAACAATTTCTCATTTGCATTTGTAGGTGACCCACAGATCGGATCTTCAAATGAATTAAAGGGAAAAGATACGAAAGAATTTTACGATGCACAGTCAAATGCAGTAAAGAGTGATGCATTTAACTGGTCTTCTACTTTAAACGCAGCATTAGAAAAGACAGATGATCAGTTAAGTTTTGTTGTATCCGCAGGTGACCAGATTCAGACAACAAAGAAAAAGTCACCAAACAAAGATGCATCAAAAAGTGAAATTGAGTATACAGGATATTTAAGTCCAGAAGCATTAAAATCACTTCCAGTGGCAACGACAGTAGGTAACCATGATGCAGATAATGCAAACTATACATACCATTTTAACAGAACAAATGCAAGTGAACTTGGAAGTAATAAGGTAGTCGGTGGAGATTATTATTTCAAATATGGAAATGCATTATTTATCATGTTAAATACACAGGATACAAATGTAGCAGAACATAAACAGTTTATTGAGCAGACAGTTGCAGCGAATAAAGACTGCAAATGGAGAATCGTAACACTGCATCAGGATATTTATGGATCAGCAGAACATTCTAATGAGCCAGAGATCACAAATTTAAGATATCAGTTAACACCGATTTTCGAACAAAATGATATTGATGCTGTATTAACAGGTCATGATCATGCTTATTCAAGATCTAAAATGTTATTAGGTGGAACAAAAGCGAATGATTATACAGATGATGAATTTGATGCAGAATTAGAGAAAGATATGGATGCGGGTGAAAATCCAACGACAAAAACAGTGGCACCAGGAAATATTAAAAATGACAGCACAGATGAAAAAGATCAGAAATATTTAGCATATCTTAAAAGTATCATGGATGAAAAAGCAATTGAGACCGTCAAAAAACAGGGAAGCTCTGTAATCAATCCAGAAGGTGTCCTTTATATGACAGCAGGTTCTTCTTCAGGAAGTAAATATTATGATCTGGTACCAAGACAGCAGACATATATTGCACACCGTTGGCAGGAAGATGTCCCAACATATTCAGTTGTTGATGTAACAGAAAATAGTTTAACGATCAATACATATCGTACAGATAATGATGAAAAGATTGATGAAACATTTTCTATCACAAAGAGCAAAGGGGATACGACATCACTTAATGCAGAAATTAAAGCATCTGAAAGCATTGTAAAGCAAAAAGATGCATATACAACGGAAAGCTATAGAGTCTTTGAACAGGCACTTACAGGAGCCAAAGAAGTTGCAGCAGACAAAAAAGCAACAAAAGATGAAGTTGAAAATGCATTAAAAGTTCTGACAAATGCAAAAGCAGGATTAGAAAAGAAAGCAACAACAAAACCAGCAACAGTAAAGAAACCAACAGCAGAGAAGAAAGTTGTAGTAGCAAAAGCATCTGCAAAATTAAAAGCTGGCAAAAAGAAAGTAACAGTTAAGATCAAAAAAGCATCTGTATCTGGATATCAGATTAAATATGCATCAAACAAGAACTTTAAAAAAGCAAAGACAAGAAATACAAGAAAAACAATTTATACGATCAAGTCATTAAGATCAAAGAAAAAATGTTATGTAAAGGTTCGTGCATACAAAGTAGTTAAAGGTAAGAAAATCTACGGTTCTTACAGCAAAGTTCTGAAAGTGACTGTGAAATAACAATGAAACAAAAACAGATGAAAGGAGTGTGTCTGCTGATCGCAGGCATTCTCTTTCTTCTGCTGTTTTTTTCTTTTTCTGGAATTGAGAAGACAAAACTTCTAGATACAGATGGAAGAAATTTTGAAAAAGCAGAAGTAACAAACGTGATCTCTGGAAACTTATCAAATAGTGGAAGTGGAAAACAAACCGTAGAATTAAAACTTCTCTCAGGGGATCATAAAGGAAAAATAATACAGGCAACAAGCTCTCAAAGTTATTTATTTGGTGCAAAATGTAAAAAAGGAATGAAAGTCAAGTCATAGCGATCATTAATGAATCGAAAGGAGAGTTGCTGGCGTCTGTATATAGTGTAAACAGAGGACCTATGGTATGGCTGATGGCAGCAGTGTTTGTAGCAATCGTGGTTGCAGTCGGTGGAAGAAAAGGAATTTCATCAATATTAAGCTTGGTATTTACAATGCTTTGTATCTTTTTTATTTTTCTTCCGATGATCTACAAAGGAATATCCCCGATACTGGCGGCTGTATTAGTGGTCGCATTTACAACAGTTGTGACGATGTGTATGGTTGATGGAATTACGAAGAAATCAGTAGCCGCGATGCTTGGAACGATCATAGGTGTGGTATTTTCTGGAGCATTTGCATTGATCTTTGGACAAGTGACATCGATCACCGGATATAATGTGTCTGATATAGAGAATCTGGTCTATGTCGGAGAAATGACAGACATAAAAATTGGTGAATTGTTATTTGCAGGAATCTTGATCGCATCATTAGGTGCAGTCATGGACGTTGGAATGTCAATCGCCTCTACACTCAATGAATTAAAAGAACAAAATCCACAGATGATGTTAAAAGAACTGTTTCAATCAGGAATGAATGTCGGAAGAGATATGATGGGAACAATGACCAATACATTGATTCTTGCATTTACGGGTGGATCGATCAACACATTAGTATTTATCTTTGCATACAATTACGAATATCAACAGGTGATCAATATGTATTCCGTAGGGATTGAAATCATGCAGGGATTATCATCAAGTCTCGGAGTTATCATGGCAGTTCCTGTGACCTCCTGGATCGCAGCATTTTTATATAATAAAAATCAAAAATAAAGAAAAGACTCCATAACAATTCAGATCTTTATGAATTCGCAGACAGAAGTTTGAGAATATGTTATAATGAAAAAAATTAATTAAATTTAACAAGACATAAATATTTGACTAAGTTTAGGAGGCGAAGGTTATGAAAGTTAAAGGAGTCAGACTTTATGGAGTCAAAGATATACGTCTGGAAGAATTTGAGATCCCTGAGATAGCTGAAGATGAGATTCTCTTGAAGATAGAATGTAACGGAATTGCAGTATCAACTTTAAAAGAAATCACATTGGCACAGAGACATTTAAGAGTACCAAAGAATATTAAAAAGAATCCTGTACTGATCGGACATGAATTTTCTGGAATGATAGCAAAAGTCGGAACAAGATGGAAAGAGGATTATCAGGAAGGAAAACAATTTGTATTAGTACCAGAGATTCCTCACCAGATCGAATCACCAGGATATTCTTACCCTTATTTTGGAGGTGCAGCAACATACTGTATCATACCAGCAGATGTAATTGAGAAAGGATGTTTGTTGCAATATGAAGCAGATTCATTCTATGAACTTGCACAGGCTCAGGCTTTATATAGTATAGTGGGAAGTTTTCATTCAAACTATCACAGTAAAGAGGGAACCCACGATCATATATCTGGAATTAAAGAAGGTGGGAATACCATCATCCTTGGAGGAGCCGGTCCCATGGGACTAATGGCAATCCGTTATGTCCTTGGAATGAAGAAAAAGCCAAGAAGACTCGTGATCACAGATACGAATCAAGAGCGTTTGGAAAAAGTAAGGAAAATGATACCGATGCAGGAAGGAACCAGGCATGGAATAGAGCTTTATTATATCAATCCATCGATGTTTGCAGACTCCGTTCCAGTGTTACTGGCAATAACCAATGAAAAAGGATACGATGATGTGTTTGTCTATGCACCACCCAAATGTGTAGCTGAAATAGGGAATCGTATTATGGCAATGGATGGCTGCATGAATATTTATGCATCAACAGCAGATAAAAATTATCGTGCTGGAATGAATATATACGGAAGCCATTATTTAAAAACTAAACTGATCGGTTCATCTGGAGGACTTCGTTCAGACCTGATCGAAGCTTTAAACCTGATCACAACAGGCAAGATCAATCCAGCAGTTGGAATCACACACATTGGAGGAATCAATGCGATTGTCGATACAACATTATATTTAAATAAGATACCAGGATCAAAGAAGATTACATACCCACAGATCAACCTGCTATTGACAGCAATAGAGGACTTTGGGAAATTAGCTGAGAAAGATCCAGTCTTTGGAGAATTAGATGAATCTTGTAAACGACATGGTGGATTGTGGAATCCAGAAGCAGAGAAGATACTGCTTGATCATTTTAAAAAATTTTAATTTGTAAGTTGGCCAACTGTAGATTTTGAGTATATGATAAAAAATAAATAAACGATCGGAAGAGCAGCTAGAGAATTTTACTCACGTTTTTTACAGATCGCTGATCCGCCGGCTTTCCTTGCGTAACTCGCCTTCAAGGGTATTCAAAACAGAAACTCTTTGAGGCTCAGACAACGCACCAAGCCGGCTGCGAATCCGTAAAAAACGTGGCAAAATTCTAATGCTACTCTTCCGATCGTTTATTTATTTTTTATCATATACCAGAAGTCTAAAGTGTGGACAATTACAAGATTGAAAAATTTAAGTGGGTGTGTATGTTAAACGTTATTGGTTTTCAATTTTTGTAGTGGTAGACAGATGTTTATTATATTCTAAAACATCTCGTCAAATCGGTGCTGTAGAAGCCCTTTTACCTTCTGTTAATAAACACAAAAATCATTAACCAATACCATATAACATACACACTGTATAGTGGTTTGAATCACGTAAATTATTTGAATATTATAAAAAGAGATCATGTGTCAGCAACCGTACGGACACGTCTGCACTTAGCGAGTGGATGGTCGTTAGACCATTCAGGAGCTTAGTACAGTTACGTGGGAGTCCGAACGCGAGTGGGTTGCAGACACATGATCTCTTTTTATAATATTCCACCAATAATTTCCGTCTTCAAACTACAATCACAATTTCATTGCACGTATAGAGTTTATTACGCATAGCATTGCGACTCCGCTATCTGCGAACACAGCCATCCACATATTTGCGAATCCAAGCAGTCCAAGGATCATTACTAATGCCTTGATCGCCAATGCAAATACAACATTCTGCCAAGCGATCTTGCAAGCTTTTTTGCCGATAGAGATTGCCTGTGGAATTGCTTCAACGTTTGAGGTCATGAATACAACATCTGCTGCTTCGATTGCAGCATCAGCACCGCTTCCCATGGCAGCACCGCAATCAGCACCAGCTAATACAGGGGCATCGTTGATACCGTCACCAACAAACATAACAGCTCCATGTTTGCTTCTCTGTTCCTGAAGTTTGGCAAGTTTTTCATCAGGAAGAAGTCTTGAGTAAACTTCGTCAATTCCAGTTTCTTTTGCAATCGCATTTGCAGTTGTTTCGGAATCTCCAGTTAACATAACCGTGTGAAGATTCTGTGCTTTTAAGGAAGCAATGGCGGATTTCGCATCGTCTTTTAATGTATCTGCAATAACGATCGCACCAATTAACACACCATCTTTTGCAAGAAAAACTTCAGTTCCATAAGAAGTTGTTTCTGGATAGTCTCCAGTTACATGATACTGAGCCATCAATTTTTTATTGCCAGCTAAGATTTCTGAGTTATCAATTGTGATAACAGAACCATGTCCAGCGATTTCTTTTGCGTTTTCAGGTGTTTTATAAGTTACATTTTCATCTTTGGCAGCTTCCATGATACTCTTTCCGATTGGATGAGTAGAAGATTCTTCGCAGGAAGCAGCAAGTGATAATATTTCATGTTTGGTTGCATTTCCGAGAGGGATCACATCCTGAACTTTGAAGTTTCCTTTTGTGATCGTTCCAGTCTTATCCATGACAACAGAAGTAATATCTTTTAATGTTTCAAGTGCAGCTCCGCCTTTAAATAAGATACCGATCTTAGATCCAGCCCCGATTCCAGAGAAGAATGCAAGAGGTACACTTAATACAAGGGCACAAGGACAGCTGATTACAAGGAAAGTTAAAGCTGTGTATATCCAGTGTGTCCAGTTTCCTGTCACTAAAGAAGGAATGATCGCAGTTGCAAGGGAAAGAAGTACGACAAATGGAGTATATACACGAGAAAAACGTGTGATAAAACGATCCATCTTTGGTTTGCTTGCGGCTGCATTTTCTACGGAATCCATGATTCTTGTGACCATAGATTCTTCCAGTACTTTTTCTACCTTGATCTTGATAACACCAGAAGTATTTAAACATCCAGAAGTTACATCTGTTCCGATAGAGGCAGAAACAGGAATAGGTTCTCCGGTAACAGGAGAAGTATCGATCATCGTTTCCCCATCTGTGATGATACCATCTAATGGAATACGGTCACCAGGACGTACTAATAAGATATCTCCGATTTCAGCTTCTTCGGCATCAATTACAGTGACATCTCCATGATCATCAACAAGGTTGACAACTTCAGGTCGCATATCAATGACATCCATGATCTGGGAACGGCTTCGTTCCACAGCTTTTTCTTCAAATAATTCACCAATACGATAAAACATCATAACACCGACCGCTTCCGCAAATTCTCCGACGCCGAAAGCACCGATCGTTGCGATACTCATTAAGAAGTTTTCATCAAAAACCTGACCTTTAGAGATGTTTTTAAGAGCGGTCCATACGATCTTAATTCCTAAGATTAAATATGCAAGGATAAAACATACCATACTGTATACAGGCTTGGAAGACTCCAATGCTTTTCCGGCAATAAATAAAACGATACCAGCACCAAGTTCCCAGAATTCTCTGTTATCTTCAGAATTCTCTTTGGCTTTTTTCGCTTCTTTTTGTGCACGGACAGTATTTTCACGGACAACGACTTTGACATCTGGTTCGATGGAAGTACAAATATCTTGAATCTGAGGCAATAATGTTTTGGCATCATCAGACCATACACGTAACTGCTTTGTTGCAAATGTCAGATTGACGGCTTCAACACCGGGAAGATGAGAAATCTGTTCTTCCATTTTACCTGCACAATGAGCACAGCCTAATTTCTCGACAATAAATACGGTTGCCTGACCATTTCCTTCACGATTTGCAGCAGCTGCAATTGATTCATCATCGTCATCGTCATCATCACAGCAGCCACAATCGCAGTGGTCATCATGATGGTGATGATGTTTGTGGTGTTCATGTTCTTCGTGATCGTGTTCACACCCGCAGTCGCAGTGGTCATCATGATGGTGATGATGTTCGAGGTGCTCATGTTCATTATGGTTGTGATCACATCCACAGTCACAGTGGTCATCGTGATGGTGATGATGTTCATGACTTTCATGAGAATCTTCTTCCACATGTTTTCTCCGTTTAGATGATTTTTTCGTAACTTCCGTCACAATAACATCCGGTTCAATATCCGTACAAATCTTTTGAATCTCAGGAAGCAGATCTTCACGAGAAGTTTCAACATACATTTTTTTCATAGGAAATGAAAGATTTACACTTTCAACATCAGGAAGTTTCCCGATTTTTTCTTCCATTTTACCTGCACAATGAGCACAGCCAAGATTCTCAAACTCATAAGTCTTCTTCATAAATACCCCTCCTTTCAAATACAGTCTTTAACAGATCAGATACAAGCTCTCCGTCAGCAGTGTCTGCGATCGTATAATGAACTTCTTTCCCAATTCGTCTGCTTGTGATCACACCTAATTGCTTCAAAGAGCGAAGATGATGAGACACTGCTGGTGGGCTCATCTCAATCGCTTCTGCGATATTTCTAACACAGACTTCACGGTGGTATAAAAGATACAAAATACGAAGTCTGGTACTGTCACTTAACAGACCAAATAAACTGGCAGTTTCAATGGCAAATTCTTCTGGTGGAAGAACATGTTTTAATTCTGTAACATCACATCCATGACCATGAATATCCATAGAAGCAATGTTATATTTCTCCGTTTTATCCATAGAAATCTCCTTTTTGTAAGATTAAATGATTGCTTAATTGTTTATGTTTTAAATATAATACTTTTAAATATTGATGTCAACAGAAATGAGAAAAATAGTTAATAGAAGTATTGTTTGGTGTAATCTTGGAATTATACATAATAGTTTTTCCTAACTAGAAATTAAAAAAATATAGGATAATCAAAAAAAATATGATATACTAAAAACTACTTATACGAATTTATTAGATCAAAAAATCACATTTCGATAAAAGCAAAGATAAACAAAAACAGAAAAGGAAGTGTATCATGGAAGAGTTAAAGAACATCAAAGTAGCCCTCCTTGGTTCTGGAACTGTCGGAACAGGAGTATACAAACTGATCGAACGCCAGAGAGAAGAATTACCTCACAAAGTTGGTGCAGGTCTGACTGTCAGCAAAGTTCTAGTTAGAGACAAGAACAAGAAGAGAGAAGGAATTGACCCTTCTGTATTAACTGACCAGTGGGAAGATATTATCACAGATGATGAGATTCAGATCGTAGTGGAAGTTATGGGGGGAATCGAACCCGCCCGTACTTATATTACAGAAGCTCTTCAGGCAGGTAAGAATGTTGTCACAGCGAACAAAGACTTAATGGCAGTGCATGGTGGTGAATTATTAGATATCGCTTCCCATAATGGATGTGACTTATTATTTGAAGCATCTGTTGCAGGTGGAATTCCAATTATCCGTCCATTAAAACAGTGTCTGGCAGGAAACTATATTTCAGAAGCAATGGGTATTGTCAATGGAACAACAAACTTCATTCTGACAAAGATGACACACGAAGGAATGGAATTTGATGAAGCTTTGGCACTCGCAACAGAATTAGGATATGCAGAAGCAGATCCAACAGCTGATATCGAAGGATATGATGCAGGACGTAAGATGGCGATCATGGCATCCATTGCGTTTAACTCTAGAGTCACATTTGATGATGTATACACAGAAGGAATCACAAATATCACAGCAAAAGATATCAAATATGCAGAAGCAATGGGATGTACGATCAAATTGTTAGGGGTAGCAAAGAACACAGAATCTGGAATTGAAGTACGTGTTCATCCAATGCTGATTCCAAGTGATCATCCATTGGCAACTGTCAATGATTCATTTAACGCAGTTTTTGTACATGGAGATGCAGTTGACGATGCAATGTTCTATGGAAGAGGAGCAGGAGAATTCCCAACAGCAAGTGCAGTTATGGGAGATATCATTGATGTCGCACGTAATATTCAGTTCTATTGCACAGGAAGAATCCATTGTACATGCTACAAAGACCTTCCAATCAAGAAGATCACAGAGATTGAAAGCAAATATTTCATGAGATTGTTAGTTGATGACAAACCAGGAGTTCTTGCTCGAATCGCAGATACATTAGGAAAGAATCAAGTAAGTATCGCACAGGTGATTCAGAAGAACAAGGTTAATGATATGGCAGAATTAGTTGTTATCACGGATCTTGTACTGGAGCAGAACTTTGCAGATGCTTTGGTTGAGATTAAGGGAATGGAACATACTCGTGAGATTTCTACAGTAATCAGAGTGTATTAAATTTTAATTGTGGTTGGCCAACTGTAGATTTTGAGTATATGATAAAAAATAAATAAACGATCGGAAGAGCAGCTAGAGAATTTTCCTCACGTTTTTTACAGATCGCTGATCCGCCGGCTTTCCTTGCGTAACTCGCCTTCAAAGGTATTGAAAACAGGACTCTTTGAGGCTCAAACAACGCACCAAGCCGGCTGCGAATCTTAAAAAAACGTGGCAAAATTCTCTAGCTGCTCTTCCGATCGTTTATTTATTTTTTATCATATACCAGAAGTCTAGAGTGTGGACAATTTAAGATTGAAAAATTCAAGAGGGTGTGTATGGAGGACTACTATAGTAGTAAATTTCAATTCCATGTGATAGAATTAAGTAAAATAGAAACAACAAAAGGAAAAGAAAGCAAGAACTTTACCGATGGCGAGATTAATTTCAGCTAGTACTTGGGAAGAAGTCAGAGAAGAATCTGAAGGAAATCATTACATGGAAAAGGCGAGGGACGAGATGATTAAGATGAGCAGGGATGAAAGTGAAAGATAATCTTCTGTTAGCGAATACAAAAATGATTAGCCAATACCGTTAAATATACACACAGTGTAGTGGTTTGAATAACGTAAATTATTTGAATATTATAAAAAGAAATCATGTGTTGGCAACCGTACGGACACATGATTTCTTTTTATAATATTCCACCAATAATTTCCGTCATCAAACTACAAATCACAATATATGATTCTGTATGATTAATCGAATTGACTGATACAAATAAGGCTTCAATTCATCAACTGAAACAGGCTCCCCAGTCAAAATAACATTATAGCAAGACCCTGCGACCATCTCGATGATCATATAGATCATAACTTCCGGATGATCAAATTCATGACCAGAATTCTTCAAAAGATCCATATAGATATCATAAATATTTCTCTGGGCATCATCGATCGGTTCTACCAAGGAATTCTTAAACATTCCCCAGCTTAGATGCTTTGAGATCAGTTTTAACAGAGTCGGATTAGCATTTAATGCTCCGATGACCTGGTCAACGATAAAGATCAGTTGGTCTTCAAAATGATCAATGGATTGTTTTTGAAGTTCCTGATAGGCGTGTTTAAATACTTCTGCAGATTTTTTGGCGATTAATTTATATCGGATGTCTAATTTATCTTTAAAATATAAATAAAAAGTACCCTTAGCAACGCCAGCTTCATTTACGATATCGGAGATGGAGGTCTTCTGGAATCCCTTTTCTGTAAACAGTTGGTATGCCGTATTCAAAAGGGCATCTTGTTTCTTTTTCTTATTTAATTCGACCTTTTTCATAGTAATTTCTCCTTTCATCTTCTTTAGTATAACGAAAAAATGACCAAAAGTCAAAAACTTTTAAGAAGTTTATTGACTTTTGGTCATTTTTGGTGTATACCATTATATAGATTAAAAAATGACTATTCGTCATAAATGTAAATGGGAGGATGCTATGATACAATTTGCAAAGAAATTAGTACATCATCGAAAATTCATCGTCTTCCTGGCTTTCATTTTATTGATTCCATCAACCATTGGAATCGTGAAGACAAGGATCAATTATGACATCTTAAGTTACCTTCCAGACTCTTTGGAGACGGTGAAGGGGCAGGATATCATGGTAGATCAGTTTGGAGCCGGAGCCTATTCGATGATCATTGTCGAAGATATGAATCTTCATGACGTACAGAAATTAAAACAGAAACTAGAGAAAGTCAATCACGTTGATAAGATCATCTGGTATGATGACATCGCTGATCTAAGCGTTCCCAAAGAGATGCTTCCTGAGAAAGTAAGGAAAGTTTTCTTTAATAAGAACGCAACAATGATGATCGCAATGTTTAAAGAAACGACATCATCTGATAACACGATGGAAGCAGTCACACAGATGCGTAAGATTGTTGGAAAACAGTGTTTTATCAGTGGTATGTCAGGGGTAGTTACCGATATTAAGAACCTGGTCATGCAGGAGATTCCTATCTACGTAACGATCGCGGCAGTACTTTCTTTGATCGTATTATTTGCCACAATGGAATCCTTTGCCGTTGCCTTTTTATTCCTGTTAAGTATCGGAATGGCAATTCTTTATAACCTGGGAACGAATATTTTCTTAAGCGATGTGTCCTATCTTACAATGGCATTGACTGCAATCTTGCAGTTAGGAGTTACGATGGATTATTCGATTTTCCTTCTGCATAGTTATGAGAGTAATAAGATCAGATTTGAAGGTGACAAAGAACGTGCGATGGCACATGCGATTTCGAATACATTTAAGTCCATCACAGGAAGTTCCGTTACAACGGTTGCTGGATTCGCAGCACTGTGCTTTATGACATTTGCATTAGGAGCTAACTTAGGTATCGTTATGGCGAAAGGTGTTATTATCGGGGTTATCTGTTGTGTAACAGTTTTGCCATCATTGATCCTGATCTGTGATAAATTAATTGAGAAGACACACCATCGTTCACTGATGCCAGATCTTACGAATGCATCACACTTTATCACAAAACATTATAAAACAACGATTGTAGTATTTTTAATTTTGCTGTTCCCGGCAATTTATGGAAATAATCACACAGAGATTTACTATAATATTGATAAATCACTCCCACAAAGCTTACCGAGTAATGTGGCGAATAAGAAATTAAGTGATGAATTTGGAATGAGTAACATCCATATGGTCATGATCAAGAATGGCATGAGTCAAAAGGAATTAAGTAACATGCAGAAAGAGATCGATAAAGTCGATGGAGTTGAATGGTGTCTCGGAATGAACTCCGTGATCGGTTCTAGTATTCCATCTGATATGATTCCTTCTTCCATGAAAGAGATGTTGCAAAGTGATGAGTATGAGATGCAGTTTATCTGTTCAAATTACAAATCAGCAACCGAGAAAGTAAATAAACAGATCAACGAGATCAACAACATTGTGAAGAAATACAGTCCAGGTTCTATGGTCATTGGAGAAGCACCATTGATGAATGACTTGGAGACAGTAACCAATGTTGACCTTAGAAATGTAAATATCGCATCGATCGCGGCAATCTTTGTGATTATTTTAATTGTATTTAAATCCATTTCCTTACCGGTGATCCTGGTAGCCGTGATCGAATTTGCAATCTGTGTCAATATGGCAGTTCCATATTACACGGGATTATCACTGCCGTTTGTTGCAAGTATTGTTATTGGAACGATCCAGTTAGGTGCAACCGTTGACTATGCGATCCTGATGACAAGCCGTTATCAGAAGGAACGTATAAATGGCAAGAAGAAAATGGAAGCGATCCGTATTGCACATGAAACATCCATGCAGTCTATCATTACAAGTGGATTAAGTTTCTTCGCAGCAACGATCGGTATTGCGATTTACTCAAATATTGATATGATCAGTGCGATCTGTACCTTACTTGCACGAGGAGCTGTGATCAGTACCGTTGCCGTAATCTTTATTCTGCCGGCAATGTTTATGATATTTGATAAATTGATTTGTAAAACAACCCTCAAGATGGGTCATTTAGAATAGGAGAGCGATTGTTATGAGAAAAAGAAGATTATCGAAAGCATTAGCAATGTTTCTCGCTGCAGCTCTTACAATTCCGGCAGCAGTACCGGTAGCAGCCAGCGAGTCCACTGCAGATAAAGAAGAAACCGTATACGTAAAAACGAATGCGAATGGAGAAGAGAAAACAGTTATTGTCAGTGACTGGTTAAAGAATTTCTCAGGTGAAGCAAAGATCAAAGATGCTACAGACCTGACAGACGTTGAGAATGTTAAAGGAAATGAGACATACAAACGAGGCAAAAAGGACAGTATTACATGGAATGCCAATGGAAAAGATATCTACTATCAGGGAACAAGTGACAAAAATCTTCCAGTATCCATGAAAGTCACATACTATCTGGATGGAAAAGAAATTTCACCAAAGAAACTGGTTGGTAAATCAGGAAAAGTAAAGATTCGTTATGAATATGAAAATCATTCCGCCGTAACCAAAACGATCAATGGAAAACAGACAACAGTCTATACACCATTTACAATGATCACAGCAGCGATCTTAAATACAGATAACTTCTCTAATGTCAAAGCAACAAACGGAAAAGTTATCTCCGATGGTAACAAACATATCGTTATCGGAGTTGCAATGCCAGGATTAGCAGACAGCTTAAACCTTAAGAATACAAGTATTGGGTCAAACTTCGATATTCCAGAAGATTTCGAGATCACAGCTGATGTAGAAGACTTCCAGATGACAGTCACGGCGACAGTTGCGAATTCCGATACATTATCAGAGTTTGGTTTAGATGATGCAGGAGATTTAAGTGAATTAACAGATTCCTTAAAGGACCTTGAAAATGCGACAGATAAGTTATGCGATGGTTCTGGAGATTTAGTAAAGGGAATTGAAAAATTAGTCACAGCCTCTGGAAAATTAAAATCAGGAACAAAACAGATCGCAGTCAGTTCCAAACAGTTAGCAACAGGACTTGACAAACTGGTCAATGGATCTACAACATTAAAGAATGGAACCAGTCAGTTAGCGAAAGGAACCAGTACTTTACCATCATCTACAGAGAAGTTAGATAATGGAGTGAGACAGATTCTCAAAGAACTGCAGAATAGTACACCAAGCGAAACTGATCAGGCAAAATTACAGTCTAACTTACAGAGTGCACAGACAGGAATCATAAAAGAATTAATGAATATTAAGACACAGACAGAAAGTGTTGGTGTGTCAGCGAAGACATTAGGTGCATTAGCAGAGTCTATTGGAGTATCAGCAGCAGATGTTGGAGATCAGGCAGGAGCAATTGGAGAATTTATCAAGAATAATTATAGTTCTCTTACAGATGAGCAGAAAGCACAGCTTACAACGATTGCAGGTTCTTTAAAGACAGATGCAGAAAACTTAGGCGGTTATGCACAATCCGTAGGAGGTCAGGCAAAGAATTTAGGAACCAACGCAGGATCTATCGGAACAAGCTTGCAAGAAACACAGACAGACCTTCAAATCGTATCAGGATGCTTAACCCAGATTCAGAATCTGCTAACAAAGACAAAGACATCTACAGCACAGTTAGAATCTGCATTAAAACAGATTGCGGAAGGAACTGGGCAGTTAAAGACATCATCTAAGACACTGACATCTTCCATCAAGAAATTAGATGAAGGAGCCAAGACGTTAAACAGTGGAACAAAAACAGCAGCAAATGGAGCGAAGAAGTTAAGCAAAGGTGCCAAAACACTGGATAATGGAATGGGACAGATGACAACAGGAATTGCAACTCTGAAAAATGGAGCTGTTACCTTGAATAAAGGAATGGTAACCTTCAGAAAAGACGGTATTGAGAAACTTGTCAATACGATCAATGATGATGCAAAAGATATCTTAGACAGAGCTGATGCAGTGATGGATGAAGGAGAAAACTATCAGACATTTACGAAGAAGGCTAGTGGAACGAAGGGTAGTGTGAAGTTTATTATTGAGACGGAAGAACTGGAAAAATAAAAGTGCGTAGGATATAATGATGTGTGTTAGGACAGGAGTTTATTTGGCTCCTGTCTTTTTATATAACCAAATATTACAATTTTTTACAAAAATCAATTGACAATCAATAAAGATTTGGTAAAATACTTACATAACACGAATTTACATAAATTGTAATATAAGGAGAAAATATGAATAACAACGAGGGAAGTTTTAATGACGAAGAGTTAAGAAAAAGAGCAGCTAGCAATGAGGAATTAAATATACGCTTAACAAATAATTATGCCTTTCAAAAAATATTTAAAAATGAAGAAATTGTAAAAGGATTTTTAATGGCATTATTGCATTTGAAAGAAACAGATATTGAAACGTTAGAAGTTGCAGATCCATTTGTGGAAGGTGAAGTTAAAGAGGAAAAAGAGGGAATTTTAGATGTAAAGATGGTATTAAACGGTGGCAAAAAGATTAACATTGAAATGCAAAATACATATCAGGAAGATTGGGCAGAGCGAAGCTTATTTTATAATTGCAGAATGTTTACAGAAGGATTGAAAAAAGGGGAGTCATATTATGAACTTCCACCATGTATTCATGTAGGAATTCTTGATTTTAATTATCTAAAAAGTCCTGGGTTTTATCATAGAATTTTACTGCAAGACGATAAAACAGGTGAATTGTACAGTAGTAAATTTCAATTCCATGTGATAGAATTAAGTAAATTAAAAAGTACAAAAGGAAAGGCAAGGAAGCAAGAATTATATCGATGGGCAAAATTAATTTCAGCCAGTACTTGGGAAGAAGTCAGAGAAGAATCTGAAGGAAATCATTACATGGAAAAGGTGAGGGATGAAATGATTAAGATGAGTCGAGATGAGAGTGAAAGATATTTATATCTGAGAGAACAAATGGCAATCAGGGATAAAGCAAGCCAGTTGCGAAGTGCAGAGAATCGTGGAAGACGAGAAGGGGAATTATTAAAATTAATATTACAAATACAAAAGAAAATTCAAAAAAATAAAGAGTTACATCAGATTGCAGATGAAGTAGAGGAAGAAGTGATCAAAATTCAACCAATTTACGAAGCAATCAAAGAGCATCCAGAAGCTGATAAAGAAGAGATTTATAAAATGTTAAAATAGAAAAATAAAATATGCGAATTTTCAACAAATCAAAAATTATAATCAGAAAATTCTTGACAAATAAAAAATCGACTCATATAATATAAACAAATATTTAACAAGTTAAAGTGATAAATCCGATGAACAAAAGTAAGTAGCTCATCAAACAGTCTTACAGAGAGTGACCGGTTGCTGGAAGGTCATAGATATGTGATAAGCGAATGGATTTGTGAGGAGCACAGAGAACTGTTTATGAAACTTAGTAACTGTCGCCGTTATCCCACGTTACGGGAACGAGATATAAAAGCTTTTTATTATCGAACAAAGCGGAGTATCTTAAGTGAGGAGAGATATTTTCTAAGATATTTTAACAAGAAGAGAAGATCAGAAGATATTTCTTGAATATGGGTGGCACCACGGTCTATCGTCCCTAGTAGTAGGAACGATGGGCCTTTTTTATTTCATAAATAAAAGAAAATGTACTGCTTATGCAAAACGGTCCTATCTATAAATCATAGTATACAGATATACAAACTATGAAAAATAAAACCACGGCGATAAATTTTGATCAGGAGGCAGATATGTTATATCCGACATTAAACAAAGTTGAAGAACTATTAAAAGAATATCAGATGGTACCTGTATTTTACGAAGTACTGGCAGATTATATGACACCGATCCGTATGTTCCAGGCACTGAGAAAAGAAGGAACGCCATGTTTCATGCTTGAGAGTGTGGAAAATAAAGATCAGTGGGGAAGATATTCCTTTATCGGGATCAATCCTAAGTCAGAGATCAAGATTTCAGGAAAAGAATTAGAAGTCGATGGAGTAAAGCAGGAAGAAGAATTCAAGATGAGTTACCTAAGTGATCTAATCGAGAAATATAAATCTCCAGTTATGGAAGATTATCCAAAATTAACTGGAGGGTTGATCGGATATTTTGGATATGACATGATCCGTCAAGTGGAAAAGAAATTAACAAATGTACCAGAAGATGATCTGAAGATGCCAGAATGCCACTTATGCATGTACGATGAGATCATCGCATTCGATCATTTAGCAAACAAAGCTGTGATCATCCAGAACATCCACAAAGGTGATAATATCAAACAAAAATATGAAGAATTAGAAGATAAAGCAGAATTGATCCTTCACAAGATGGAACGTCCGGTATCACTTTCCAAAGACAGATTTACACCTGCGAAGGCAGAAGTAACATCGAATCTTACAAAAGAACAATACGAAGCGAACGTAAAGAAAGCTAAAGAATATATCAAAAACGGTGACATTTTCCAGGTGGTCTTATCCCAGAGATTTGAGGTAGAGACAGATGTTGATCCATTTGATGTCTATCGATGCTTAAGAACATCAAACCCATCTCCATACCTTTACTTCTTTGATTTCATTGACTATCAGGTGGTTGGAGCTTCACCGGAGAAGTTAGTCAGTGTCTTAAATGGAATTGTAGCAACCAAACCGATCGCAGGAACGGTTCCAAGAGGAAAGACAAAAGAAGAAGATGATATGTTGGTAAGACAGTTAGTCAATGATCCAAAGGAAAGAGCAGAACATACGATGTTAGTCGATCTTGGAAGAAATGATGTCGGAAAAGTCAGTAAGTTTGGAACTGTAGAAGTAAAAAACTTTATGACCGTTGAAAAATATTCCAAAGTTACACATTTAGTTAGTGATGTACAGGGAGAATTAAGAGATGATGAAAATCCGATCAACGCACTGATGAGTGTTCTTCCGGCAGGAACATTATCCGGAGCACCAAAAGTAAGGGGCATGGAGATCATTGATGAGCTGGAAAATAAAAAACGAGGTGTTTACGGTGGAACCGTTGGATATCTTGGATTTGATGGAAATATTGATACCTGTATTGCAATCCGGACCGTCGTATTTAAAGATGGAAAAGGATATGTGCAGGCAGGAGCAGGAATCGTCAATGACTCTGTTCCAGAGAAAGAATTTATGGAGACAAAGAATAAAGCATTAGCCGTTGTAAATGCAGTGAAGGAGGCAGCAAGGTTATGATTTTAATGATAGATAATTACGATTCATTTACCTATAACGTATATCAGTACATTGGATCTTTGTATCCACAGATTCAGGTTGTAAGAAACGATGAAATAACGATTGATGAGATCGGAAACTTACAAAATCTAGAAGCACTTGTTATCTCACCAGGACCTGGATATCCAGACAGTGCAGGAATTTCAAAAGAGGCAATTAAAACATTCGGAAAAGAAATTCCAGTCTTGGGAATCTGTCTGGGACATCAGGCGATCGGAGAAGTATATGGCGGAAAAGTCGTTCCAGCAAAAGAATTGATGCATGGAAAAATGAGTGAGATTACAATCAATAACAAGAATCCTTTATTTGAAGGATTAGAAGATAAAATATATGCAGCAAGATATCATTCACTGATCATCGATGATGAGACATTTCCAGAAGATTTAAAAGTTATCGGAAGAGATGAAAAAGGACAGATTATGGCAGTATGTCATAAAGAATATCCGGTCTATGGAATTCAGTTCCATCCAGAATCAATCTTAACTGAAATGGGAATGAGGATCTTAGAAAACTTTTTAACAAACATCGCAGGAATCAGACTTGGAGATTCTAAAAAGGAGGAAACTATGAGCGCAGTCAATCAGGAAACATTAAAACCATTTTTAACAAAGATCGTGGAAGGAAATCATTTAACAGAAGAAGAAGCTTATAAGGCCATGGACTGCATCATGTCTGGAAATGCGACAGATGCTCAGATGGGAAGTTTCCTGACGGGTCTTCGTATGAATCATGAAACACCAGAAGAGATCACAGGATTTGCCAAAGTGATGAGAGCAAAAGCAGCGATCGTGCCAGAAGAAACAGAAGCGATCGATATCGTAGGAACTGGAGGAGACCTTGCAAACAGCTTTAATATTTCCACAACATCTGCATTTGTCATTGCAGCAGCAGGAGCAAAAGTTGCGAAACATGGAAATAGAAGTGTATCCTCAAAGAGCGGGGCAGCCGATGTTTTAGAAGCATTAGGAGCAAAAATCGGATTAACACCAGAAGAAAGCAAAAAATGTTTGGATAAAGTTGGAGTAGCCTTCTTATTTGCACAGACACATCATGGATCTATGAAATATGCCGGACCAGTCAGAGCACAGCTTGGGGTGAGATCTGTATTTAATATCTTAGGACCTTTAGCAAACCCAGCAATGACAAACTACATCGTTCTCGGTGTTTATGAAAAAGAGCTGGTTCGTCCGATGGCAGATGTTATGAAGAATCTTGGAGTTAAAAGAGCCCTGATCGTATATGGAGACGACGGATTAGATGAGATCTCAATCTCATCCACAACAAGTGTCTGTGAGATCAATGGAGATGAGATCAAAGAATATACGATCGATCCAGAAGAATTAGGATTAACACTTGCCAAGAAAGAAGATATTGTTGGCGGAACAGCAGATGAAAATGCGATCATTACAAAAGATATTCTAACTGGAAAAGAACAGGGAGCAAAACGAGACATCGTTTTATTAAATGCAGGAGCAGCCCTTTATACGATCGGAAAAGCAGAGACGATCAAAGATGGAGTGAAACTGGCAGCCGAGATGATCGATTCTGGAAAGGCAAATGAGAAATTAGAACAGTTTATTGCATACACAAATGTAAAATAAATGAGGTGGAACATGATCTTAGATGATATCGTAGAAAAAAGAAAAGAACAATTACAAAGAGAAAAAGACAATATCGAGCCGCAGGATATGAAAGAGATGGCATTAAATTCTAAGAATAAAAATCATGGATTTAAAGAGGTCTTAAAGAAATCTGGATTATCCGTGATCTCAGAAGTTAAAAAAGCATCTCCATCCAAAGGTGTGATCGCAGAAGATTTTCGCCCAGTAGAGATAGCCATTGCCTATGAAGATGCAGGGGCAGCAGCCATTTCCTGCTTGACTGAAGAACATTATTTTAAAGGTGGCAGCAAATATTTTGCGGATATCAGAGCTAAGGTAGATATCCCAATGTTAAGAAAAGATTTTATTTTCGATGAATATCAGATTTATGAAGCAAAAGTCTTAGGAGCCGATGCAATCCTTCTGATCGCAGCAATTCTTTCTGAAGAAAAGATAAAGGAATTTTATGATCTGGCAAAAAGCTTAGAGATTGATTGTCTGGTAGAAGTTCATAACGAAAAAGAATTAAAGAAAGTCGTTGCATGTGGATGCGATATTATCGGAATCAATAATCGAAATTTAAAAACATTTGATGTTGATCTAAATACAACAAGTAAACTTGCTCCACTTATTCCATATGAAGCAGTATTAGTTTCCGAAAGTGGAATGAAGGATGAAAATGATATGAAAAATGTCAAAGAGCAAGGAGCCGATGCAGTTTTGATCGGTGAAACATTTATGAGATCCGATAACATCAAAGAAACAATGAAACAGTTACGGAGCTGCCTATGATACAAAATCAGATCAAAGAAAAAAGTCTGAAAGTAAAGATGTGCGGCATGCGCAGAAAAGAAGATATCGCATATGCAAATGAAGTAAAACCAGATGCAATTGGATATATTTTCTTTTCAAAAAGCAAGCGTTATGTCACAGGCCAGCAGGCAAGAGAACTTGATCAAAACTTAGATCAAAAGATCTTAAGTGTCGGAGTATTCGTCAATGAAACAATTGAGAAAGTTACAGAAATCGCCAATGAAGTTCCATTAGACGTGATCCAGTTACATGGCGATGAAGATGTTATTTATATTGAACAGTTAAGACAGCAGACAGATAAAGAAATCTGGAAAGCGGTCAGAGTGAAAGATACAAAAGACATCAAGGAAGCCCAACAGCTTCCAGTTGATAAATTATTACTGGATACATTTGCAGAAGGAAAAGATATGTATGGAGGTACCGGAAAAGTAATGAATTACGACCTGATTCCAAAAGAAGGAATCAGAAAACCATTTTTCATTGCAGGCGGGCTTCACAGTAAAAATATAAAAGAAATCACAGAAAAAGTTCATCCATACGGAATCGATATTTCCAGTGGAATCGAAACGGATGGATACAAAGATTTGAAAAAAATGAAAGAAATCATGCAGATAACAGGAGGAAGACATGAATAAAATAGGAAGATTTGGAGAGTACGGTGGACAGTATGTACCAGAAATTGTAATGAACGCGGTAAACGAGTTAAATGAGGCTTATGAAATATACAAAAATGACCCAGAATTCTTAGCCCAATTACGTCAGTTATACAGAGATTACGCAAACCGTCCATCTCTTTTATACTACGCAGAGAAGATGACAAAAGATCTTGGAGGGGCAAAAGTATATTTAAAACGAGAAGATTTGAACCATACAGGTGCCCATAAGATCAACAATGTATTAGGTCAGATCTTACTTGCAAAGAGAATGGGGAAAAAAAGAATCATCGCAGAGACAGGTGCAGGACAGCACGGAGTTGCTACAGCGACTGTTGCAGCATTATTTGATATGGAATGTGTTGTATATATGGGAGCAGAAGACGTGGAACGCCAGAGTCTGAATGCATATCGTATGGAACTTCTTGGAGCGAAAGTTCATGCTGTAGAGAGTGGAACAAGAACTTTAAAAGATGCCATTAACGAGGCAATGAGAGACTGGGCTACAAATATTGAGACAACATTTTACTGCATCGGTTCTGTTATGGGACCTCATCCATATCCAACGATGGTTCGTGATTTCCAGAAGATCATCGGAGAAGAGACAAAAGAACAGATGAAAGAAATCGAAGGAAAACTTCCAGATGCTGTATTTGCTTGTGTAGGAGGCGGATCGAATGCAATGGGAATGTTTTATGACTTTATCCCAGATGAAAGTGTCAGACTGATCGGGGCAGAAGCAGCTGGAAGAGGGATTGATACGTTAGATCATGCAGCAACGATCGCAAAAGGAAGTAAAGGTATTTTTCATGGAATGAAGAGTTTGTTCTTACAGAACGAAGAAGGCCAGATCGATCCTGTATACTCTATTTCAGCAGGACTTGATTATCCGGGAATCGGACCAGAACATGCACATCTTCATGAAATCGGAAGAGCAGAATATGTGAGTATCACAGATGAACAGGCAGTCAAAGCCTTTGAATATTTATCCAAAACAGAAGGAGTGATTCCAGCGATCGAATCATCTCATGCAGTTGCAGCGGCAATGGAGATCGTTCCAACAATGAGTAAAGACCAGTCAGTCGTTATCTGTCTGTCTGGCCGTGGAGACAAGGATGTTTATCAGGTAGCAAGATACAGAGGAGTGCAGTTAGATGAAAATTAGAGAGACATTTGAGAATAGAAAAAAGAATGGGCAGAAAGCATTAGTAACTTATATCGTATCTGGAGATTATGGGTACGAAACAACAAAAGAAAATATCAGAGCTATGGTAAAAGCAGGAGCAGATGTGATCGAGATCGGTATTCCATTCTCAGATCCGATCGCTGAGGGTGTTGTCATTCAGGAAGCCAGCCAGCATTCACTTGCAGGTGGTACAACACTAAAGGGAATCTTTCAGATGGTAAAAGAATTAAGAGAAGAGATCAAAGAAACACCATTTGTCATGATGATGTATCTCAATACGATCTATCGTTTTGGAACCGAAAGATTCTTTGATCTTTGTAATGAATGTGGGATTCAGGGCGTCATCGTGCCTGATATGCCATATGAAGAAAAAGACGAAATTCAGGGCGTGGCAACAGCTCACGGAGTTGACAATATCAGTCTTGTAACACCGACATCTCATGACCGTATCGCAATGATCGCAAAAGAAGCAGAAGGATTCTTATACTGTGTATCTTCCATCGGAGTTACAGGAACAAGAAGTGAATTTACAACAGATTTTGATGAATTCTTCGGTGTGATCAAGAAGAATGCAACAATTCCTTGTGCAGTGGGATTTGGTATTTCAGGACCAGAACAGGCAAAGAAAATGAGTACATACTGTGATGGTGTCATTGTCGGAAGTGCGATCGTCAAATTGATCAGTCAATATGGTAAAGAAAGTCCTGAAAAGGTTTATGAGTTTACAAAGAGCTTAAGAGATGCATTAGATGAATAAAATGATCGTCAAATGATGTTACGTGAAAATTACAGCAATCAGCGAGGGTTGTTGTAATTTTCTGCATTTTTTTGTAAAATAAAACTAATGGCAAAGAAAGGAAGAGACAGATCATGTTATCAAAAGAAGTAGTAGAATTATCGAAACAGCATTCTATTATCCGTGATATTTTCGAATATGGAATGAAGAGAGCAAAAGAAGTCGGAGCAGAAAATGTATTTGATTTCAGTATCGGGAATCCAAGTGTTCCAGCACCAAAAGAAATTGATGAGACAGCACTTCGCCTGTTAAAAACAGCAGATCCAGTGGATATTCATGGATATACAAGCAATGCTGGAGTACTGGAAGTAAGAGAAAACATTGCCAAGTCTTTAAATAAAAGATTTGATACAAATTATACAGCAGCGAATATTTTTATGACGATCGGAGCGGCAGCAGCCCTTGGTATCTGCTTTAAGACATTAGTTGATGGGCCAGAAGATGAAGTTATCACATTCGCACCACATTTCCCAGAATATGCAGTATATGCACAGGGAGCAGGATGCAGATTAAAGGTCATTTCTGCAGATACCAGAGCATTCCAGATTAATTTCGAAGAATTAGAAGAAACGATCAATGAGCATACCAAAGCAATCTTGATCAATTCTCCAAACAACCCATCCGGAGTTGTTTATTCCAGAGAGACGATTGAGAAATTAGCTGCATTATTAGAGAAGAAACAAAAAGAATATGGACACAGTATTTACATCATTTCCGATGAACCATACAGAGAGATCGCGTATGATGGATTTGAAGTGCCATATGTTCCACATTTTTATAACAATACATTAGTAGCATATTCTTTTAGTAAATCCTTATCACTGCCGGGAGAACGTATCGGTTATATCGTAGCACCAAATGAGGCAGAAGATTTTGAACAGTTACTGCCAGCGTTTATCGCATCTGCACGTTTACTTTCTTATGTCTGTGTGCCAACCTTATATCAGAAAGTTGTTGGAGAATGTGTAGATTTAACTTCTGACCTTTCAATCTATCAGAAGAACAAAGATTTATTCTATAATGCATTAGTGGATATGGGATATGAATGTGTAGAACCAGGTGGAGCTTTCTATTTATTCCCGAAAGCATTAGAAGAAGATGCCAATGCATTTTGCGAGAAGGCGAAAGAATATGATCTGTTGATCGTACCTGGGGACAGCTTTGGATGCCCAGGATATGTGCGTATTTCTTACTGTGTACCAACAGAACGTATCGAAAAAGCCCTTCCATTATTTAAGAAACTGATCGATGACTATCGCAAATAAGCCAATATAGATAAAGGAGACTTTCAATGAACAGCTGGAGAGACAATGTACGAAAAGTAGAACCTTACACACCGGGTGAACAGCCAAAAGAAGAAGGTGTGATCAAGTTAAATACAAATGAAAACCCTTATCCGCCATCCGATAAGATCAAGGAAGCGATGAGTGGGATCAAGAATCTGCGCAAATATCCTGATCCTGCAGCAACTAAATTGGTAGAAGCGATCGCTTCTTATCATGGATTTAATAAAGAAGAAGTATTTGTCGGAGTTGGATCTGATGATGTGCTTGCCGTTGCATTTATGACATTTTTTAACGGTAAGAAACCAATCTTCTTCCCAGATATCACATATTCCTTCTATCCTGTATGGGCAGAATTATTCGGAATACCATACGAGAAGAAAGCAGTCAATGATGCATTTGAGATTCAGAAAGAAGATTATTACGCAGAAAATGGCGGGGTGGTATTCCCAAATCCTAATGCACCAACAGGCGCATTTTTATCTTTAGAGGTTGTGGAAGATATCATCCAACACAATCAGGATGTCGTTGTGATCGTTGATGAAGCCTATATTGATTTTGGCGGCGACACAGCGAAAGAACTGACAAGAAAATATGATAACGTTTTAGTCGTTCAGACATATTCCAAATCAAGATCTTTAGCAGGACTTCGTATCGGATATGCGATTGGTAACAATGAACTGATCAAGGCAATGAATGATGTGAAATATTCCTACAACTCTTATACGATGAATGAGCCATCCATTGTTCTTGGAACAGCTGTCTTAGAAGATGAAGAATATTTCCAGGAGACAAGAAATAAGATCATTGATACAAGAGAATGGTTCCAGATTGAGATGAGAAAGATCGGATTTAGTTTTGCAGATTCCAAAGCAAACTTTATCTTTGCGACACATGAAAGCGTACCTGCCAAAGAGATTTTTGAAGCAGCGAAGAAAGCAAAGATTTATGTCCGTTATTTTGATCAGCCAAGAATCAATAATTATTTAAGGATTACAATCGGTACGAGAGAAGAAATGGAAACATTACTTGATTTCTTAAAAGAATTTACAGCAACAAAATAGAGATTGAATAAAAAAGAAATTTTGAAAAATAAATTTCTTTTTTTATTGCAATCAACTGGAAAATATTGTATGATAATATGGAAATTATTTACATATGAAGACAAATGAGGGAAACAAATAAAATGGGGTTATGGCATGCGTTTTCATCCACAGAAAAGGAGAAGACCATGTTGAATGAGAAAGAATTTTATCAGTATGTAGAAGCGAATATTTTAAACTATCTTCCAGAGATGGAAGGAAAGAAAGTTATGGTGCAGAGGGTTAAGAGGAATAATCAGATATCGATGATGGGGTTGTCGATCGGAGAGACCAAGAATTATCTGGTACCAGTGTTGTATTTGGAGATATTTTATCGAAATTATTTAAGGGGACAGGAATTATCAGATACGATGAAAGATATCGCCAGAATTTATCGAGGACATCAGGTTGGATTTTATCTGGATGAGGATAAAGTTTCAGATTATGAGCATATTAAGAAGAATCTGTTTTATCGTGTGGTTAATTATGAGAAGAATAAAGAGATGTTAAAGTATACACCATACGAGCGGTTCTTAGATCTGGCAGTTACATATCGTTGGGCAGCATACCGGAATCATGACGGGATGGCGAGTGCATTAGTGAGGAACAAAGAGTTGCTGTTATGGGGTGTGACAAAGGAACAGATGATGAAGGATGCAAAGGAGAACACGGAGAAGATTTTCCCACCAGTGATGCGCAAGATTCAGTCTGTGATACCAGTAAAGATCACGGATATGGAGATTCCATTGTTTGTATTATCAAATGGAGATTATATGAATGGAGCATCCGTCATGCTTTATAAAGATCCACTGAGAGATTTCGCGAATTATATGGGACATGATCTTTATATTCTTCCAAGCAGTATTCATGAAGTGATCCTTTTACTGGATGATGAATATGTGCAAAGTTCAGAGGAACTACGAGAAATGGTTAGAGAGACAAACCGTATGGTTGTGGATCAGGAAGAAGTTTTATCAGATCACATATATCATTACGACAGAGAGAAAGATGAGATTAGAATTGCCAAGTAATAATTTGTAACGTATAATAGTTCATTAAGAGATGGAAAATGGTATGAAAATTCAAGAATATACTAATTACATCAGGGAGTGAAAAAATTATGAAACGTTGGGAAATTTATCTGGATATTATCATGGAACTGTTGGTCATATTAGCAGGTGCATTGCTTTTGATCTTTGTATTACCAAAATCAATCGTATTTTTATGGCCATTTGTAGCAGGATGGATTATTTCAATGATGGCCCACCCAGTGATCGAATATCTGGAGAAGAAGGTAAAATTACCGAAGAAGTTCGGTTCTGCAATCTTGATCGCGGCAGTTATCACAGGAATTATAGTGGTTCTTTATTTTGCAGTCAGAGGTATCGCACTGCAGGTCATCGGATTTATACAGGATGCACCAGATATCCGTCATGAGATCATGAGACAAGGAATGATCTTTCAGAAGAAGATAGAGCAATTTTTAAGTATTCTTCCACCATCTTTTGGAAAACAGTTTGATCAGTGGAGCGGATCGATCGGAGAGCTTTTCAAGAAAGCGGCATCTTCTGCAGGAGATTATGGGGTAGCACATGCAGGTGGTGTTGCAAAGGGTGTGATAAGCGGTCTGTTAGGGCTTGTTGTTATGTTATTTGCAGCTTATATGTTTTCACTGGAACGGGAAAAACTCATAGCATGGTATGAAAAATGTATTCCAGGATTTGTGAAGCATAAGATCAATGTATTTATGAAGAACTCAGTTGGAGTCTTAGTAAGTTACTGCCTTGCGCAGTTAAAGATCATGATAGTGATCATAGCGATCCTTTGGATCGGATTTTTTATTGCAGGGATTGGACATTCTTTTATCTATTCGGTATTAGTAGGAATTGTCGATATATTTCCAATCCTTGGAACAGGGACTGTGATCATTCCATGGGCAATATTTAAGCTGATCACAGGAGATATCAAAACAGCAGTTATCTTACTGATCATTTATGCGATCTGTCTGGTATTGAAACAGGTCTTGCAGCCAAAGATGATGGGAGACAGTATGGGAATCTCAGCACTGACAACGATCTTTTTGATCTACGTTGGTCTGAAATTCGGAGGATTAGGAGGAATGTTATTAGCCCTGATCCTTGGAATGTTTGTGATCAATTTATACCGATTAGGAGTGTTTGACCGTAAGATCGCATTTTTTAAACGAAGATTTGAGATGCTTACGATCAACAGCGAGGAAGAAGAAAAGGAGAACAAGAAAGAATGAGTTATGCAGATCAGGTATTTATATCTATGTGCGAAGATATTTTAGAGAATGGAACTAGTACAGAGGGAGAGAAAGTCCGTCCGCACTGGTCAGATGGAGAGTCTGCCTATACGATCAAACAATTTGGTGTTGTAAATCGTTACGATCTGTCCAAAGAATTTCCAGCATTGACTTTAAGAAAGACATATATTAAGTCAGCTATTGATGAATTATTATGGATCTGGCAGAAGAAATCAAATAATGTAAATGATCTGAAGAGTCATATCTGGGATGAATGGGCAGATGAAGATGGTTCGATTGGAAAGGCTTATGGATATCAGATGGGTGTAAAGCACCAATACAAAGAAGGAATGATGGATCAGGTAGATCGTGTGATCTATGATCTGAAACACAACCCATACAGTAGAAGGATCATGACAAATATTTATGTCCACCAAGATCTTCATGAGATGAATCTTTATCCATGTGCGTATAGTGTGACATTTAATGTAACAAAGAAACCAGGACATGATAAGCTCACATTGAATGCAATCTTGAACCAGCGTTCTCAGGATATTTTAGCAGCAAATAACTGGAATGTTGTACAGTATGCAGCATTAGTTTATATGATGGCACAAGTATGTGATATGGAACCAGGAGAGTTAGTTCATGTGATCGCAGATGCACATATTTATGATCGCCATATTCCAATCATCAAAGAGATGATCAAACGAGAGACATATCCTGCACCGAAAGTAACGCTTAATCCAGAAGTTAAAGATTTCTATGAATTCACAACAGATGACTTTAAGATCGAAGACTATCAGGCAGGAGAACAGATCAAAGATATTCCGATCGCAATATAAGAAGGAGAAGGTAAGATGAATCTTATTGTAAATGCAGATAAGAACTGGGGAATTGGAAAGAACAATGAACTTTTAGTCCATATTCCAAATGATATGAAGATGTTTCGTCAGATGACAACAGGAAAAGTCGTTGTCATGGGAAGAAAAACATTAGAAAGCTTTCCAAATGGAATGCCGCTTCCAAAGAGAACGAATATCGTATTGACACATGATAAAGACTATGATGCAAAAGGAGCGATCGTAGTTGGAAGTAAAGAAGAATTGTTAGATGAGCTGGAAGAATATAAGGATGAAGATATTTTTATCATCGGTGGAGAAAGCATTTACCGCATGATGCTCCCTTATTGTGATACAGCTTATGTTACAAGAACAGACTTTGCATATGATGCAGATACTTATTTTCCAGATCTGGATGAGATGCCAGAGTGGAAACTTGTGAAAGAGAGTGAAGAAGAGACTTACTTTGATATTGAGTATCAATTTCTTGTATATCAAAAATAATTCACTCTTTCAATGAATATTTTAAATATCAACTGCCCCGGGACCCATTCGCATTCGGATTCTCACGTAGCTGTACTAAGCTCATGAATGATCTTACGATCATCCATTCGCTAAGTGCAGACGTGTTCATACGGTCCCGGGGCAGTTGATATTTAAAATATTTTAGCTGTAGGTTATTAGCAGAAGCAAGGTATGGAGTGTGGGGCTTTGGAATATATGTTATAATGAAACCGATTAAGATAAATGATTGAAGTTTTGGAAAGGATGAGAATAAATGAATCGATCAAAATTGAAATTAACTACGATAATTGCATTGACAGCGTTTACAGTGGCTGTGATTCCGGCTTGTTTACAGAGAAAATCTGCGAATGCAGCTTCGAAATATACATATAAAAAAGGCTTTACTTATGAGAAGATTTCTCCGAACATTGAAAAGAGGATCACGGGAAAATCTTATCGTAAGAATAATAATATTAAATTGTCTGATTTAAGATATGTACAGGTTCTTCATTATGGTTTTGATGGGAAGGTAAAAGAGGGTGAGTTGATCGTTAACAAGAAGATCGCGAAGAAAACGGTCAAGGTCTTTTATGCTCTTTATCAGAAGAAATACAGAATTGAGAGAATGAGATTGATCGATGATTATGGTGCGAATGATGAGAAGTCTATGGCTGCAAATAATACCTCTGCGTTTAATTATCGTGTGATCAGTGGAACGACGAAACTTTCCAACCATTCTTATGGAATGGCTATCGATATCAATCCAAGGATCAATCCGTGGGTCAAAGGAAATAAGGTATCACCGGCAAATGGTAAGGTGTATAAACAGAGAAAGACATCAAAATGTAAAGGAAAATATAAGAGATATATGATCCATAAGAATGATACAGCTTATAAGATCTTTAAGAAATATGGATTCAGCTGGGGTGGTGAGTGGAGAAGCTCTAAGGATTATCAGCATTTCGAAGTGAATAAATAGAAATGAATCAATAGTTGATCATCAAAAACCCGCTCTCGCTCGGATTCGCACGTAGCTGTACTAAGCTCTTGGCAGGTCTTGCGACCTACCACTCGCTAAGTGCAGACGAGCTCATACGGTTTTTGATGATCAACTATTGATTCTGGAAGGTTGTTGGCTATAACATGTATTGGTTTAAAGATTTAACATAATTGAACTGCGAATATATGTTTATCAATATATAATTAATAAAAGAAAGGAGGCAGTAGGAAGAGATGAAGAATTTAAATATTCCTGTTGGAATTTCGGATTTTGAGAGAATTCGAGAGTTGAATTATTATTATGTGGATAAGACCGGATTGATCAAGACATTGTTACAGGGTGAGATGGATCAGGTAACGTTGATCACGCGACCTAGACGGTTTGGAAAAACGATGGCGATGAATATGTTGAACAGTTTTTTGGATATCAGGAAAGATAGCAGACATTTGTTTAAAGGACTTGAGATATCTGATGAGGTCGAGATTTGTGAGAAATGGATGAATCAGTATCCGACATTATTTTTGTCTTTTAAGGATGTAGATGGAACTACATTTGAGAATGCGTTTAATTTTTTGAAATTTATTATATCTGAAGCATGTAAACAACATGTATACTTGTTGGATAGTGATGAGATAGATGAAGGGGATAAACTGGTATTTCAAAAATTAAAGACTTGTAGTGCAAGTATGATGGAAATTCAAAGTTGTATATTAAGAATTACCAATATGCTGAAAAGTTATTATAAAAAGCCAGTGATCCTTTTAATTGATGAATATGATGTTCCAATTGCAAAAGCCAGTAGTAATGGTTACTACAAAGAGATGTTAGAAATTATGAAAGGTTTGCTTAGTACAGCCTTAAAAGATAATTCCTCATTAAAGTTTGCAGTCATCACAGGATGCCTAAAGATTGCCAAAGAAAGTATTTTCACTGGAACAAATAACTTTGTATCAGATACGATTTCATCCACAAGATACAATGAATATTATGGATTTACACAACAGGATGTAGATAAGCTTTTAGCAGATGCGGAGATTGAAGAGAAAGCGGAGCTGATTAAAGAATGGTATGATGGATATAATTTTGGAGAGTTTGAAGTTTATTGCCCATGGGATGTCATGAATTATCTAAGAGATCTTCAAAATGATCTGAATGCAAGACCAGTCAGCTACTGGAAGAATACCAGTGATAATGCGATCATTCGCTCCTTTATTGATTATACGGGAGCTGCTATACGAAAAAAACTAGAAGTATTGATCGCAGGTGGAAGCATCTGCCAGAAAATAGAAGAAGACCTCACATATGATTATCTACATTCATCAGAAGATAATTTATGGAATATTCTCTATCTTACTGGATATCTTACAAAAGTCGGAGAACGTGATAAGGATGGTCAGATAGAATTAAGAATTCCAAACAAAGAAGTAAAAGAAATTTTCGAATCAACCGTAAGGAAATGGTTTGAAGACAGTGCAAGAGTTATGAATCGGAAAGATTTATTTGATGCAGTGTGGAACAAAGATGCGGATAAGGCAACAAAAGAAATCAGCACATTACTGCGAATGACGATCAGTTATTATGATTACCGAGAAAATTTCTATCATGCATTTCTTGCAGGAATCTTTGCAGGAGCAGGTTATAGTGTAGAGTCGAATAGAGAGCATGGAGAAGGACGAAGTGATATTGTAATCTACAATGATGTAACAGGACAAGTTGCAGTATTTGAAGCAAAGTATTCAAGAAAATTAGAAGATTTGGAAAAAGACTGTCAAAAGGCGTTAGATCAGATCAACACAAAGATGTATGCAAAAGAGTTTGAAGATGCTTATGAGGAAGTATTGTGTTATGGAATTGCTTTTTATAAAAAGCGGTGTTTGGTGAAGAGTAAATAGAATAAGAAATGAAAAAAAGCTCCACAAGGATGAACTTTGTGGGGCTTTTGTTGTATCTAAGATTTCAATTCAACTCCGCAATCCGGCTAACCCCAACATAGATCTCACTGATCTTATACCAAGTAGGGTAATCAACAATCCCAGTCTGTGGCAGTCCAAAAATATTCTGGAATTTCCGAACAGCATTCGCAGTAGATTCTCCATAAACACCATCCACAGCGATCGTAGGCAGAGAAGGATAATCTTTAGCAATACGATTCAATTGTTGTTGTATTTGTCGAACCTTATCCCCGCTGCTTCCAATCGTCAGATCATATCCCGGCCAGGAAGAAGGAATTCCTGAAATCTGTTCTGCGGTATTGATGTACATACTCTCTCCATAATAATATCTCAGGATCTCAATCGGAGCATATCCCTGATCGCCTAAGTATTTAGAACCCCACTGCGTCATCCGCTCTGCAAGTGCGACAAAGCAAAAAATTATCGAGTATAGTAGTAAAAATCTAATGTTTTATTTTCACGATCGAACACAATCTTTTTTACGATTGATGTAATCGCATTATATTTTTCATCTTTACTGTATTCATCTGAATTAAGAATATCATACACACCACGTATTTTTCCAGGCATATCAATATTCTTTTTGTACTCTTCTTGATTGTTTGACTGTTGGTATAGAAGTTCACGCTCTTTTTCAATATCTGCCTTATTCTTTTTATATTCATCTAATGAATCAACACCAGCTAGATAAGCTTCTTTGATTCGTTTTTCTCGTGCATCCAAACGATTGAGTTGTACATTTAAAACATCTTGCATATTTTCAGACTGATCATTTACATACTCATATTCAATATAGGATTTATTCATATCTTCTTTTAGAACATTAAGAACTAAAGGAACCAGCTGTTTTTCTGATATGTAATGAGATACTAAACATTTTCCTTTTCTGTACCTATAGCATTGAAAGTATATATAAGTACGACCATATCGCTTATCTTTTTGGACAGACGTAGACAGAGAGGCACCACAGGTAGAACATTTTACAAGCCCGGATAGCCAGTGCCTTTTTTGAGAAAGAGGTTTTCCACCACGAGGACGATATTCATTTTTGAAACGTTCGTTTGCCTGATTCCAAAGTTCTTCAGACACGATGATCGGAACAAGTGGAGATTTTACGATGATCCATTCGCTTTCATCATTAACAACATGTGTAGTACCATTTGCATAGTTCCATCTAAGATATCCTTTATAGATTGGATTTTGAATAATATACTTAATAGTGCGAGTTTCAAAAGCTCCACCCTTCTTAGTTGTATAGCCCAAGCGATTCAAATGACGAGCAATATCATAAAACCCCATTCCAGAATTGGCATACAAATTAAAAATCATGCGAACAATATTTGCCTGATCTTCGACAATGACTAGACCTTGCCCTTTTTCTACCTTATATCCAAATGCAGGAGAAGATTGAAAATTTCCACGAAGAGCGTTTTCAGTCATTCCCCTTTTAACATCTTCTGCCAAACGGATAGAATAAAATTCATCCATCCATTCAATGATACGCTCAATCAATCCACCATATACATCATCAGAGATTGGTTCGGATATACTTATAACATCAATTTTGTGTTTATTTCGTAACATTGCTTTATATACAATGCTTTCTTCCTGGTTACGTGCAAAACGACTGAATTTCCAAACAAGGATAGCATCAAATGGGGATGGTTTGCTTTTAGCCATTGAGATCATACGCAAAAATGAAGGACGTTTCCTAACTTTTCTTCCGGAGATTCCTTTATCAATGAAAATAAATTCTTCTGGGAGATCATATCCATGTCCATTTGCCCATTCCTTGATTAATCTGATCTGTGCATCTGGAGACAATTCTTCTTGCATGTGGGTACTAACTCTTATATAAGCAGCTGCAATTTTTTTCATAGTTATCACCTTTTCTTTTTATAAAATATTAAAAATTTGTACAAAAAATACACCCTTGCAGGGTGCCAAGAAAAAATGATATACTTTACTTGTTCAGGGAAAAGTATTTCATCTGTTCTTGACAGGTGCAAGTGTTTTTCTTTTAATTCCGTCCAGTTGCAGCTGGGCGGTTTTTTAATTGTTGCGATGTCGCAACTTATTTAAATTTTAATTCAATTTTTACTTCATCACCTACTGTATTAAAGTCTTTGTCAGATGGAGCATCTACAAATAATTTAAGATCATTTACTTTGTCAGCTTTGCCATTTTTTAAGATAAACATCAAAGTCCCTTTGTGAGAAACTTTTCCTAAATATTCTCCATCGATGCTGTCACTTAACATAAGGTTTGCTTCAACTTGTTCTTTTGTGTTAGTTGTAATTTTACCCTGATCGAAGTAGAAGTTAATAGTATCATCAGATGTATTTTCAATTTCTACATCCATAGCAACCAGTCCAACTTCTTTGTCTTTTTCAACATCTAATGCTTGAGCCATTTCATCCGTAGTAGCAGTTAACTTAGATACTTGGATGGCTTTGATGTTGTATTTGATCGGTCCAGTTTTTCCTTTTCTGTTCAATTTTTTGTCTGTAATCACAGGCACTTTCTTGAAACCATCCTGTTCAACGACTTCTCCTGTTTTGCTTTCATCAGCGGTAGTTTTTTCGGTAGTCTTTGCAACAGTTTTTTTAGATTCTACTTTCTTTCCATTGTCACTACCACATGCTGTGAATGATAAAGCCATAACTGCAGCTAATCCAAATGTTAAAAATCTTTTTCTCATAAATTTCCTCCCTACGTATAAAAAATATGTTATAATGTTTCTGGTATAGAAATCATATTCAAATATGATAGGAGTAGCGGCTACTTATTGCAGTAAGTGGTCGCTATTTTATTTTATAAATAAGAAAACACTGTACTGTACATTCTAATATCAGGAGGTACAGTTTTGTGAATGTTGAAATTGAATACAAGCTCTGGAAGATTAGAACGGATAAAGGCATAAGTAGTGGGCAACTAGCAAAACTATCAGGCGTAGGAAAAACTACGATCAATGATATTGAAAATAGACGTCATGATCCAACAGTTTATACGCTATGCCTACTTGCTGGAGCACTGGACGTAGCTCCAGAAGATCTTTACACATACCGATTTATACCATAGTGTTCGACATGCCGAAGACATCGGTGAAAACCCTCGAAAATACCAAAAAAAGGTATATAATTTAGAAAAACAAACAAATGATAAACAATTCTAAAGAATGTCTAAAAACGATCATTTGGATGAAAAACTATGCTATACTATCCCTAAGCTGAATGAGATATACAGAGAAAAAGGAAGCCATTTGGCATGGCCAGCTCCGAATACCCTTAGCAAATGGGAAGAAAGGAGGGTTTATACATATGTCAGAATGGTATAGAGAACAGATTGTAAAGATGCTCGCAGCGATTGAAAATGAAGAGTATCTGAAGAAGATGTATATCATCATCAGCAATCACAACGAAAAGGAAGCTTAGTCTTCCTTTTTTCTTTTTTCCATTCTTTCTGCCAGTATGGAAGTATAATCACAAATAGCTTGCTTCCCTTTATCATCCAATTGACTAAATGATAACATCATGTCTAGTATCAGATCATAAAAAGGATTAGATACTTCTAATAACTGGGATACCATTTCTGCTACTTCATCCTCAAAAGGTAAAAACATATCACCTTCATCGTGACGAAACCATTTTTCGTTAACATTAAATTCACGACATACAGATAAAATCATTTGCTCTGTGATGTTACGTTCACCTTTTTCTAGTCTACTAATTGATGCACCTGTTACGCCAAGACGTTTTCCAAAATCCTCTTGGCTTAATTTTAATGTCTTTCTTAATTGGTGCAAACGTGTGTTCATAAATTTTCCACCTCCAATCTGATAAGTATAAATTAACACAAAATCTTACCATAGTCAAGAAAATGCAAGACAAATAGTTGACAAACTTACCAAAGGTAGATATAATAATACCATAGTCAAGAAAATGGTATACAGAAACAAGTAAACAACTCCGCAGATGGATTGATACTCCGTCCGAAACTGTATAAACCCCATACAGTATAAAGAAAAATCCTCAAATACGTTAAGACAACGTATCCTCCCATTGATTTGATAAAAGAAATGAACCATGACGATCGGGCGGAGTATCAATCTATCTGCACCAGGAACAGAAAGAAGGTGAGAAAGATAAAATATATTCAGATAACAAGGTTAGTGGCAGCAGGAATTTGTATTGTATGTACTGTTTTAACAATCAGATCAATGAAAAACATAAAAAAAGAAGATCCCTTAAGAGAAATAAAAAGAGATCTTCTGGTCCAGAGAATATTAATCTGTGTACTTGCGATAATGGTCGTTTTGGCAAGAACATCTATTTTTCTTTGGATGTAGATGAAAGGTAAGAACATGAAGATATACATAGAGATACTGGCAACATGTATTTTCCTTGGAGCAATATATGGTTGGAAAGCAGGAGTGTTTTTTGGAATTTTTTATTTAGTAATCCTTATAGAATGATTCTGTTCTTTCAAGTATTTAATGAAAGAGGTGAGAAAGATAGAAAAAACATATAACGATGATGAATCAGAAAAAGATATTCAAAGATTTGTAGAGGAGTTCATTAATGAAAAAGAAAATCCAAAAGATGAGTTTGAGATTATTTTGAATGGAACAACTGGGAAAGAAATGAGATGGGCGATCTACTCTATACTTGCTAAACAAAAACAAAAGCAGGAATATCAGTCACAAAGAATATCATCCCTGCAAAGGGTTGTTATACTGCAGGGAATGGCTGTGATCGTATTGGGTCTTAGTATCATTATTTTTAAACAATGTCTACTATGACAGATGCTATTGCAACAAAATGAAAGGAAGGCGATTGACATGAAATCAATTTTAAAGGAATTGATTGCAATAAAAAGAGAACTCCAAGCAATTAGAAAACTAATGGAGTCCTCTTTAAAGATTGACATTAATGGTCATGAGGTTGCTGAAGCTGCTCAGAAAGCCATTCATGATAAACTTCGAGTAATCTCAGATTGATACCAAAATTTACACCAGATATAAATCCAGTAAATTTTTTAACATCTTCTGGATTTGCAAGATTGCCAGAAAATGTTGGAGTATCATCTTCAGTTAGACCAATTATGTAGTCTTTATCTTTTTGAGTTAAAGATTTTTTAAATTCTTTAAAATTTGGCAAGTTCATAAATTAATCTCCTTTCTTAAAACTTGGACATGGCAGTGTCCTGTGAATTAAGTATATGAGAGATATAGAAGAAAGACAAGTAAATTTAATTAAGAGAAAGAAGGTGAAGAACATGAAAGAGAAAGACAAAGAACTCATGAAAGAAGCAGTTGATAACATTAAGAAACTGGATCAGGAATCCCTGATGCTTGTAAACGCAAGTATTAATATTCTGATTGCCAGACAGAAAATGGATGAAAACAAACCAACAACAGCAGCATAACAGACAAGCAGACAGAAATAAATTATAGAAGGGAGGTGAGATCATGGAAGAATACAAAGTAAGAAGATTCGTGAATGATAAAGAGGTCAGAGAACTGACACCAGAGCAAAAAAAAATTATGGCAGTGACGGTGATCAGAGCCATCGGAGCCAAGGAGAAAAAAACAGCCCGGTGAATTCCGGGCAGGGAGGACAAGCAATATAAAGAAAGGTGGTATCGGTATGTATACAGGAATCGTATTGATGATGTACATGACATGCAGTGCAATCATCATAGGAATTTTTGGGAAAACCAAGATAGGGAAATACCTAATGAATTATATGCTGGACAAATTAACTTTATAAAAGGAGAGAGGAGAGAAGAGAAATGAAAGAAGAAACAGGAAAAATGATCCTGATTAAAGAAGGACTTATTTGTAATTCAGAGAATCAAGTTCAGATACTGGATTATCCAGAAGGAACAATCAGTGAGCAGATGGAAAAGCTTCGAGAAGTAATTGGAGAAGAATGTGATCTAGTAGAAAGAGTCTGGCCAGTTAGATTATATGAATTAATCGGAATATATACAGATTGTTGCAAAAGTAACGGAAGAGAAGTGAATGGAAGAGCGAGTATGTTAGTGGATGAAGAGTATTTATTTCATCCAACGGCAGAAGTGAATTCTTTAGCTTGTTTACTGTATGAAACAGATAAGCATAGACACATGATCAAGGGAAATGCGCTGATCATAGGAGAAGTAGAAGGAAAAGATGGCATAGAATTTTGTGGAATCACAGAATCAGAAGCAGAAAATTTATATAACATACTGCAAAGTCTTAGAACCGCAATGTTATGGGCAGACAAAATAAAGGAGATCGCTAAAGATGATTGATGAAAAGATAATTTTAAAAAAGATTGATGAACGAATCGGTATTCAAAATAGACATATTGAAAGAATCATTCAGGAATCTAACAACCAGGCAGCACTTGCGTTACTTGAAAGAGAAATTACAACATATCTGTATGTAAAGAAGTTAATAAAAGAAACAAGAGAAAATGAAGCAGAGCATATGTTCAATTTGGACAAGAAGGTAATGGAAGCAACCATTTATATGTTATGGAATCAGAACAAAGAAGGAAAACAGAGAATTGTAGAAGTTTGTAATGAAATTGCAAATGATATGTTAGATAGAGTGACACCAATGACAAATCGTACAGCACCTTACATGATAGCAGCATTAAACTTTCTGGCAGATAAATTAGAAAATCAATTAGATGATGCAGGTAAGAAAGTTTTGTGTTTTGCATCTAAAGTTATGAGTTCGTTTGAGATGGACATGAAAGAGGAAGATTTAAATGAGATTAACAATGAAGAATCACAAAAGTAGTACATACAGAGCATCAATGATTAAGCAGGATAATAATTGTTTAGTTGGGGATGTAGTAAATAAACTTGGTAGATATGAAGATATCTGCGAAGATCCGGAAGAACTTGAAAAAATGATAAATGAGCATAAAAAAAGAACCCACCCGACCAAAAGTAGATTCTAAATGCAACAAATTGCACATTTATATTATATCAAGTTCTCCATATAAAAGCAAGAAGAATAGCGGTTGAAATACCGCTGTTTAGACTTGCTAAAGGTATTAAGTTTGGAACACAGGAGAATAGAAATGGGCTATGTAGAAAAGACAGTAAGAGCAGGGAGAACAATAGAGACTCTAAGATATTACTGTCATAGAGTACATCCAAAAGGATGCAAAAGACAGAAGAAGCAAAAAAAGACAAAAGAGTCTCAACATAAGATTAATGTAAGAAATGCAACAGATAAACTAAGATGGCTGTTGAATGAGAATTTTACAGGTGGAGATATGCATATTTGTTTATCGTATGCAGGAACAAAACCAGATTATGACCAGATGAAAGATGATAAGAAAAAGTTCTTAAGAAAGCTTCGAACAGAATTTAGGAAACAGGGGAAAGAATTAAAGTTTGTTCATGTTTTTGAAATTGGGAAAAGAGGAGCAAGGCATCATCATCTTGTGATCAATTCAATAGATAGCCTCACATTAAGAGAATGTTGGCCGCACGGAGCTGTATATGTGAGCTTACTGGATAATACTGGTCAGTATGGAAAACTAGCCTCCTATCTGATCAAAGAAGTAACTGAAAAAGGTCAAAAATTACCAAGAAGATACTCAATATCGAAGAATTTGCGAATTCCAGTACCGAAAAGAAGAGTGATCCTGGAAAGAAAGTTTTTCAAGAGAGAACCAAAGGCAAAAAAAGGATATTACATTGATCAGCAAAGTATATATTCTGGATTCACAGAAGATGGATATCAATTTTTAAGGTATATACAGGTAAAGATACGAAATGGGTGGAAAAAAGAATGAAACAAATAGACATTTACATATATGCTCTGTCACACAGCAGAGGAAAAGGACCAGCGGTGTTTAAAGCAGTGTTGGAGTTTATAAAAGCAGATGGAAAACCATATACGTTAAATGTAAATGGTGGGGATATGGAGACAACAATCAACAGAATCACGATTAAGGCAGC
>OBJP01000149.1_pt1 | contig 63463 bp, 63 predicted proteins | sample 1519821 | NCBI WGS metagenome assembly OBJP01 (sample SAMN04209218, study PRJEB22552) | human gut metagenome | biome: gut; material: feces | host: Homo sapiens | place: USA: Oklahoma | reverse complement strand
TTGCTCATGCGAATAATATCTATATCCATTACTGGAAGTGTGATGTGGATGAAGTTTACCCTTTTTATCCCAATTCCTTAATGTTTGAGCCGATACACCTAATATTTTTGAAAATTTATTGATAGAATAATATTTACTCATAAACAAATCCTCCATATAATATTTATAATTTATTCTACCAATAAAAATCATAAAATCCAACACATATTTATAATTTTTTATAAGATTATTTTAACAGTTAAACACCTCCTAATAAAACAGAAACGCACAAAATGTTAAGTAGTCATCTGTGCGTTTCTATATCTTCTGTATTAAACTGTAATAAATCCTAATCCTTCAAGTACTGAGAACACTAAGATCGCAACAATGCAGATTGGTGCAATATACTTAACCATAATAAGGAATAGTGATTTTCTCTTAAATTCCCCAGAACTTTCAACTTCATCAACAATTACTTTTGGCTTGATGATATAACCGACAAATAAACATGTTAAGAATGCTGCGATCGGCATTAATACACTGTTACTGATGAAATCAAAGAAATCAAGGAAGTCAAATCCTAAAATCGTAATATTGCTCCATGCTCCAAATCCTAAAGATGATGGAACTGCTAGTAACAGAGCAATGATAAACATTGTAATACATGCAGTTCCTCGTTTCATATGGAACTTATCCATCAGAACTGCTACGAGTGTCTCAAGCAGCGAAATGGAAGAGGTAAGTGCTGCAAGCAACACTAAAATAAAGAATACTGCTGCAATAACACTTGAAAAAGCCATACTGTCAAATACTTTTGGAAGCATCACAAACATCAAAGATGGACCTTTTGCAAGCATGGATGAATCTCCGTTTGAGAATACAAACACAGCTGGTACGATCATAAGTCCTGCAAGGAAAGCAACCCCTGTATCAAAAATCTCAACCTGTGTGACTGATTTCTCAAGGTCAGCTTTCTTTGGCATATATGATCCGAATGTGATCATAATACCCATAGCAAGGGACATCGAATAAAATAACTGTCCAAGTGCAGCTAAGATCGTTGTCGGACCAAATCCTTTTAAACTTGGTTTTAAATAATATGCAACTCCAGCCATCGCCCCTGGTCTTGTGATACAGAATAAAGAAACTCCGATCAACAAGACGATCAAAACTGGCATCATGATCGTGCTGACACGTTCTACTCCGCCTTTGACTCCTCCTGCAACAACCACTGTTGTAGCGATCAGGAAAACAAGAACACAGATCATAGGTTCCGCTGATTTGCTGATAAACCCTGTAAAGAATGTATCAGAGGCGGCATTATGAATCCCTCCCTGAAGCGATACCAGTGCATATTTTGTAACCCATCCACCGATAACACAGTAGTACGGGAAGATAATAAACGGAATGATCGTTGTAAGATATCCGATAAATGTATGCTTCTTGCTAAAGTGTCCAAATGCACGGATCGCACTGGTTCCTGCCTTTCTTCCAAGAGCAACTTCTGTGATCATCAGTGAAAATCCAAATGTTAATGTAAGGATCAGATAAGTTAATAAAAATGTTCCTCCGCCATACTTGGCTGCAAGATATGGAAATCTCCAGATGTTTCCAAGACCTACGGCAGACCCAGCCGTTGCAAGAACGAATCCTAAACGGCTCGAGAATCCACTTCTTTCATTACTCATAATATTAAGTACCTTCTTTCATATATATTCAGATACGTAAGGATATGTATCTGGCTCTGCCGGAGATCTTAGATATGAATCCTGCATGGCAGGATTCCCAGCCTGGATGCTGAATTCTATTTAGATGACGTCCACATCTTCTCCGGCAAGGACGGCATTCATATTACGTACAGAACACATCTTTCCACACATTGTACATGTATCTTCTCTCTCTGGTGTTGATTCTGCACGGTATCTTCTTGCCTTTTCAGGATCAAGAGCAAGTTCGAACTGTTTCTCCCAGTCAAGTTTCTGTCTCGCAGCTGCCATCTGGTTATCCCAATCCATAGCGCCTTTTACACCTTTGGCAATATCTGCTGCATGTGCTGCGATCTTGGAAGCCATGATTCCTTCTTTCACATCATCGACATTTGGAAGACGCAGATGTTCTGCTGGTGTTACATAACATAAGAAGCTTGCTCCAGAAGCTGCAGCGATTGCTCCACCAATTGCAGATGTGATATGGTCATATCCAGGTGCAATATCTGTTACCAGAGGTCCAAGAACATAAAATGGTGCTCCATGACAGATCGTCTGCTGGATCTTCATATTCGCCTGAATCTGATCCATTGGCATATGTCCAGGTCCTTCGATCATAACCTGTACATCCTTCTTCCATGCACGTGCTGTTAATTCTCCTAATGTTACTAATTCTTCGATCTGTGAAATGTCACTTGCATCAGCAAGGCATCCTGGACGACATGCATCGCCAAGGCTTAGCGTTACATCATATTCGTTACAGATATCAAGGATTTCATCATAGTATTCGAAGAATGGATTCTCATTGCCTGTTGCTTCCATCCATGCAAAGATCAGAGAACCACCACGAGACACAATGTTCATCTTACGTTTCATTGCCTTAAAACGTTCCGCTGTGTTTCGGTTGATCCCACAATGGATCGTCATAAAATCTACACCATCTTCTGCATGCATCTTAAAAACATCGATCCATTCACGAGATGTGATATCCTTTAATGCTTTATTGTAATAAACAATCGCATCGTAAATAGGTACGGTACCAAGGATTGCTGGACATTCATTGACAAGTTTCTTACGAAATACATGAGTATGTCCAAAAGAAGAAAGATCCATGATAGCTTCTGCACCCATCTCTACGGCTTTATTAACTTTCTCCATCTCAACATCTAAGTTTAGACAGTCTCTGGATGTTCCAAGGTTTACATTGATCTTTGTCTTCAAAGAATTCCCGATTCCAAATGGCTTTAAACACTTGTGGTTCTTGTTTGCAGGGATGACAATAGTTCCAGCTGCAACTTCTGCCATAAGGTCTTTCACGTCAATTCCTTCATAGGCAGCAACTGCTTCCATCTCTTTCGTTACAATTCCCTGTCTTGCTGCATTCATCTGTGTTGTGTACTTCATGATTGAAAACCTCCAAAATATAAGATTTTGGGAGACTCTTATTCGGTTTTGTTTATTTTATCATCATTCTGTCTTGTTGAGATAAAAAAAGACAAACTTTAAAAAGCCTGTGATGCTGCTTTACAGTTCGTCTTGTATTCATAGCATCCAAATCCCTACGACGGCATTATCCGTATCAGGTCCATGGTCGAAACTCTCGTTTCCTCTCAGCTAAGGTATCACCTTTTAAGCTCCCATTTCAGTTACATCAATATTGTACCATCCTAAAAGGCAGATAGCAAGAATTTTGTATCCTTGTTATCTGCCTTTTGTACTTCTTTATCTTTATATTTTTCTTTTATTTTACTGGTCTGGCGATTGCTGCAACTTTGCGGTACCATGGATAGCTGTAAGACACACTGCTTCCATCTGCATGTACGATCGTGTCATTTCCAACATACATGGCGATATGGTCGATATTTTTATATCTTCCATTCTTTCCACTTCGTTTACGGTAAAAGATTAGATCTCCCGGAAGTAATCTGTCTGATTTTCCGTTATATGTAGAAAGTTTTAATAATTTCTTCTTTTTTCCACACCATTTAGCAATATCTGCAGCTGTTGGTGCATAGCTCTTACTTCCAAAATTCACACCATATGGTTTATAAGATTTCCACACAAAAGAACTGCAGTCTACATAATCTTTCCGCATTCGTTTTGCCTGACTGTATCTTGGTTTTGTCTTACAGATCGCTTGAGCTTTACTGACTCCTTTGTATACTTTGGATTTTAAGATATAAATATTAAAAGATACACTCGCATTATCAGCACTGATCGTTAAGGTTGTCCTTCCGTATTTTTTTCCTTTTGTTAATCCATTTGATGATACAGATGCATATTTTGTATTTCCAACTTTATATATAACTGGTGTATATCCGCTGGCTCCTGATACTTTGTAAGATACTTTTTGTCCCTTTTTCAGAATACAACTGGCTCTATATTGTGGATCTGTGCACTTTACAGTTGCTTCCAGACAAATTCCATCTACATATACGTATATCTTTCTGGTTTGTTTTGCGTATCCGTAAAATGTCCCATCATCCGATACATAAAAATTATTGTTATTATCTGCTCGATAGATAATGCGTTCTTGTCCATTCGTCGAGTTGCCTTCTAATTCAACTTTCCCTTCGTTATAAAGAACCGTTGCAAGTTTGTTATTCTTTAATCTCGGATTGGAAATCTGGATATGCATTTCTTTTGTTTCAATACTTTGATATTCTGTCCCTTCATCTGTTATGATATTTAATCGGACTATTGCATCTCCTATGGATCTTCCTGTAATCCTTGCAGTCTTCTGATCTGCTGATACCTCCATCGCAATATGATCATTTCCATTGACGATCTGCCAGTTATATTTCAGATTATCTCCATAATCATAAGAATCGTTATATTTTAATGAAATATTTCCGCCAACAGCAACACCTGCATTAATGCCAGAATCATAAAAATCAATATCATATGTTGCTGCTTCTTCCGGTGAATCGTATCCGCCCCATAAATTATATCCTGCTTTGTTTATCTTATTCGTTATCTTTCCCATGCCAGTCTTACTTGCTGCTGATACGGGCATGATCTGAATCAATAACATTCCTATAACAACTGAAAGCGTACATACGCACAGCTTTTTCATCACTTTTTCCACTTTATTTTTCCCCATTTATCTTGTTTCTCTTAATGTATATTCGACTATTTATAAAATTTAATTCATTACATTGACTGGTTTTCCTTCCATCCAACATTTCACATTATCAAAATCAATGATCGCACGTTTTACCAATGCTTCTTTTGTTGCAAATGCAACGTGTGGTGTCGCGATCAGATTCTTTGCATGTAAGAGTGGATGATCTTTTGATACCGGCGGTTCATTCTCAAAGACATCAACGGCTGCTCCTGCAATCTTACCGTTATTGAGTGCTTCAGCTAATGCTTCACTATCAACAACCGGACCTCTTGCCGTGTTGATCAAAACTGCATCTGGTTTCATCAATGCGATTTCATCTTTACCGATCAAACCTTTTGTTGATTCATTTAAAGGTACATGCAATGAAATGATATCACAATTATATAAAAGTTCTTCTAACCCTACAAATTGAATTCCTGGAAGATCTTTTACTGTCCTTGAATATGCGTAAACTTCACATCCAAATGCCTGGGCGATCTTCGCAACTCTGGTTCCGATCGCTCCGGTTCCGATCACACCGAATTTCTTTCCTTCCAGTTCAAAGCCAACCAGACCATCCTTGGTTCCTTCTTCTCGGACTACCTGATCGCAGGAAATGATATTTCGATACAGTGAAATCAAAAGTCCAAAGACAAGATCTGAAACTGCAGCATTTGAATAGCCTGCACAGTTGCATACTGTAATCCCCTGTTCTTTGCATGCAGCCATAGCAATATGATCGATCCCTGTAAATGCTACCGCCAGCATCTTAAGGTTTTTGCAGCCTTTGATGACTTCAGCATTCAATGGCAGGTTTGCAACCATAATAATGTCCGCATCCTTTCCACGTTCGATCAGGCTTTCTGTGTCAGTTACTTTGGTCTGGTAAGATACGATCTCGACAGAATCTGGCAATGCTTTATGTGCGACTTCCATCAATTTCTCTTCTTCCACACCTAGTGGTTCAATAATTACTAATTTCATAATTGTCGAATACTCCTTTCGTATGATTTTACTCTCCTATTCTATCATCAAATATACGATTATAAAAGCTTAGAAATATTTTATTTCATAGAGGATTCCATCGAAGTTTCTTATGATCCATATAAAGTAAAAAACTGCCACACTAGTTTCCACCAATGTGACAGTTTCATATACTTTATAGAAAATCTACTGGAGTAAATCTCTTAATTATTTAAGAGTTACTTTAGCTCCCTGTTCTTCTAATTTAGCTTTGATGTCTTCAGCTTCTGCTTTAGATGCACCTTCTTTAATTACTTTAGGAGCTCCATCAACTAATTCTTTAGCTTCTTTTAATCCTAATCCTGTTACTTCACGAACAGCTTTGATGACTTTAACTTTAGCTCCACCAACTTCTGTTAATTCTACGTCGAATTCGTCTTTTTCTTCTGCTCCACCTTCAGCTCCAGCTGCTGCTACTACAACACCTGCTGCTGCAGATACTCCAAATTCTTCTTCACAAGCTTTTACTAAATCGTTTAATTCTAATACTGATAAACCTTTGATAACTTCAATAATTTCCTGAGTTGTCATTATAATTTCCTCCTAATATTTTAAATTTACTGATAACTGATCTTACTCAGCTGCAGCCCCTTCTCCGTCTTTTTCAGCGATCTGCTTAATAACACGAGCAAAGTTTGTAATTGGGGACTGAATGCTTCCAAGGAATTTCGCAAGTAATTCGTCTCTTGATGGGATGCTTGCGATAACCTGGATACCATCTTTGTCATAGAATGTTCCTTCTACAACACCAGATTTCATTTCTAATACTTCGATGTTCTTAGCGTGTTTTGCAAGGATTCTTGCAGGAGCTGTAGCATCTGTTTTAGAAACAGCGATTGCTGTAGGTCCTTTTAAATCATCAGCTAATGCTTCAAATTCTGTTCCCTGGATTGCAAAACGAATCATTGTATTCTTATATACTTTGTATTCTACATCAGCTTCTCTTAATTCTTTACGCATTGCTGTATCCTGTTCTACAGTGATTCCGCGGTAAGAAACTAATACTGCTGACTGAGCATCTGTAAGTAATTCTTTAATTTCGTTTACTACTGGTTGTTTTAACTCAACTTTTGCCATTGAAATGGTGCACCTCCTTGATTTATTTTGTGTACCACCGCACATATAAAAAGAAAACTCTATATCCGCACAGACATAGAGTGTTAATTAGCATATTCACTAATACTCTCCTCGGCAGGTTGTTCTACGTTGCGCCTTGCGGCACCTGCTGTCTTCGGCAGTAATACTTTACATATAATACACGACATTTATATATATGTCAAATGTTTTTTTACTTTTTTTGAAATGTTTTTATTTTTATGCAATTCCCATATGGCAACATAGGATTTTGCATAAATCTGGGGTCAGACTACATGAGACTGACCCCGCTTAAAGTTAAATATTAAGCAAATTTTGTTGTATCAATTTTCACTCCAGGTCCCATTGTAGAAGTAATTGTTACGTTTCTAAAATACTGACCTTTTGCTGCTGCAGGTTTTGCTTTTACGATTGCATCGATTAACGTCTGGAAGTTGTCCGCTAACTGTTCTTCTGTGAAAGAAGCTTTTCCAACTGGTACATGAATGATGTTGGATTTATCTAATCTATATTCGATCTTACCTGCTTTGATTTCTTTAATGGCATTCGCAACGTCCATTGTTACAGTTCCGGCTTTAGGGTTAGGCATTAAACCTTTAGGTCCTAAGTCACGTCCTAAACGACCTACTACACCCATCATGTCTGGAGTAGCTACTACTACGTCGAAGTCATACCAGTTTTCTTTCTGGATCTTAGGAATTAATTCTTCTGCTCCTACGAATTCTGCTCCTGCTGCTTTCGCTTCTTCAGCTTTTGCATCTTTAGCGAATACAAGAACTTTAACTTCTTTACCAGTTCCGTGTGGAAGTACAACTGCTCCACGGATCTGCTGGTCTGCCTGACGTCCATCTACACCAAGACGGATATGTGCTTCGATTGTTTCGTCAAATTTAGCGTTTGCTAATTTTTTTACTAAAGCAACTGCTTCCTGTGGATCATAATTGTTTGTTCTGTCCACTAATTTTGTAAGCTCTGCGTATCTCTTACCTTTTTTCATTCTAAAATACCTCCTGTGGTAATATCGGGAGTTCACCCTCCCACTTTCGTTTCAAATTTGTGACTACTCTTCTACTGTGATTCCCATACTTCTTGCAGTACCGGCGATCATGCTCATTGCTGCTTCGATAGAAGCTGCGTTTAAGTCTTTCATCTTTGTTTCAGCGATCTGCTGAAGATCTGCTTTAGAAATAGTAGCTACTTTAGTTCTGTTAGGTTCTCCTGATCCAGACTGGATTTTGCAAGCTTTCTTTAATAAAACTGCTGCTGGTGGAGTCTTTGTGATGAAGCTGAAGCTTCTATCCTGATATACAGTGATTACTACAGGGATGATCATGTCTCCCTGATCAGCTGTTCTTGCGTTAAATTCTTTTGTAAACTGTACAATGTTTACTCCGTGCTGTCCAAGTGCTGGTCCAACGGGTGGTGCTGGTGTTGCCTTTCCTGCTGGAATCTGAAGTTTGATATAACCTTCTACTTTCTTTGCCATAATCGTTAACCTCCTGATTATTGTGGTAATTACGGGATAGCCCTCCCACTTTGTTTCAAATAAGATTCTCTATTCTTATTCTTCGTTACGCTTTCTTAATATCTAAGAAATCAATTTCTACTGAAGTTGCTCTTCCGAACATCTCGACTTCAATAGTTACTGTCTGTTTGCTTTCATTGATTGCAGTAACCGCACTTGTTGTTCCTTCCCAAGCACCGGAAGTCACAACGATCATATCACCAACTTCGATATCAAGTTCAATCTTCTCTCTTGCTGGTGTTTCTTGCTGTTCTCCTCCAATCTGGATTCCTAATGGTTTCATCTCTGCAGGAGTCAGCGGTACTGGTTTTGATCCAGGTCCTACGAATCCTGTAACACCTCTTGTGTTACGAACCACATACCATGTGTCGTCGTTCATGATCATATGGATCAGAACATAACCTGGGAACATTTTTCTTGAAACTTGTTTCTTCACACCGTTTCTCATCTCTACCACGTCTTCAAGTGGTACGCGGACTTCCAAGATCTCATCCTGAAGCTTACGGTTCTCGATGGTTTTCTCAATATCCACTTTTACTTTATTCTCATAACCTGAGTAGGTGTGAACAACATACCAATTTGCCTCTGCCATAAAATCTCCTTACTTCTATCCAACCAATGTCTGAATTCCATACTGGATTCCAACATCAAGAACTGCAACAATGACTCCGATAATAATAGCACAGATCACTACAACTGCTGTTTCTTTTGCAATTCTTTCTTTCGTTGGCCAGATAATTCTGTTAAATTCAGCTTTTAACTCTTTGAACCAACTTGGTTTCTTTGCTTTGTTAGTTTTCTCCATGTTTTCACTTCCTTTTCTCTCAAAGGGAATTACCGGAAATTATTTTGTTTCTTTGTGTAATGTGTGAGTTTTACAGAATTTGCAGTATTTCTTTGTTTCCATGCGTTCAGGATGTGTTTTCTTATCCTTTGTCATGTTGTAATTACGCTGTTTACATTCTGTACATTCTAATGTTACTCTTGTGCGCACAACTTCCACCTCCATTTTGTTTGTTGTTTAATTAAAATAAGGCATAAAAAAAAGACCTTCTTCCAACGCTAAAGTCTAGCGTGTTTATCATATCATCCATATGTTGGTCCGTCAATAGATTTTTCGTTTTTTTTACAATACAATCTTGTTTCTTTACATATTAAAACGAAATAATACCGCATCAACAGCTCGGCTGATACGGTACTTATTTTCAAAAAGAGAGGATTAAAAATATATATGAAAAACTATGTCTTTATTATATCAGGATCCTCTCTTCATTCAATATTCTGTTTCTAAACATTTCTAAAGAAAGTATAAACAAATATGAAGGAATTATTATTTAGTGTATTTTACCTGATATCCACTTGTACCTTTGGATCCTTTTTTGATCTTAATATAGTAAGTTCCTTTTTTTGCCTTTCCATAGATACGGAAACCTTTTGATATTGTTTTATTTTTTAATCTTGCTGCTCCTGTGACTGTTACAGAAATCTTGCTTTTATTTCCAAGTCCTGTGATATCGATATATGTCATTCCAGTCTTCTTAACTTTGATCTTATACCAGTGTGTTTTACTTGTACTTTCATTAGACAAGAATACCTGCTTCTTGGATTTCTTACGCTTGATCTCTTTTGCTTTTTTCTTAGATGTTCCATAACTGTCAGATGCTTTTTGATTTGCATTGATGAAATAAAGGATCTCTCCAGATGCCGCATTTGCAACGACACGATAAGTCCCTGCAGCAAGTCCTGTTGTTACTACATAGCTATTTTTTGCTACACCCGCTAATCCGGTTGCTACAGTTTTCCATGTCTTTCCACTTAATTTCTGGACAGAATAGATAACACTAGAAACATTTCCCGCTGCATTTTCTTTATAAACTGCGATCGCTGCAACTCCTCTTTTGGATACTTTAAACTGCTGATATGTAGCTGCTCCAGTACTTGCACTAGCGATTACATTATTTCCGCCAAAAGTTCTGTTATTCTGGCTTGATATCACTGCTGCTCCAAATGCTGCAACCACTGGTGTATTTGCATTCTCACATGCTGTTTCAAGGTATAATGCATATGTTCCTGCTTTGACTGCACCAGCCCAGATCATTTTTCCATTATTCGTCTGTGAAAGTGTCATAGCCGGATTCCCATTATAACACAGTTTTAAACGTCCACCATCTACTCCTGCGACCTTTGTTGCATATGGGATAACAACCGTTCCATCAATTCCTACACGAACTGTTCCAACTTTCACATATTCATTTGCATCACTATATCCTTGATACAACATCATTTCCTGATTTGCCTGCCATTTATTTGACAGCGTATCAAAATCAGACAGCGTGTAAACATTCGTTGCATTTAACTGCACTGCCTCTGCAGATGCTTTTGCATGTTTTGCTCTTACTCTTTGTGATGCTGTGATTGCAGGAAGTTTGCTGTGAATACTTTCTGTTTTTGTTTTTGCTCCTACCATTACAGTCCCTGTCATCATTGCAAATGACAACACTATACATAACGTTCTCTTTAAAAAGTTTTTAACCATATTACATCTCCTTATTTGTATACATATGCACTTGCTACGGTTGATACGTCACTGGAATATGTTTTATTTCCAAATTTAACTTTTGGAGTCACCTGAACATAATATGTTCCTTTTTTTAATTTTTTCTTTCCGTTTTTTGTGATCTGGAAAGAGTAGCTCTTCTTCTTAGAAACCTTGACTGTTTTTACTTTTTTAAATCCAGATTTTGAGTTCTTTGATACAGAAACTGTATACTGTTTAATTCCTGTTCCCTTTTTCAGAACTACTTTGATCCCTTTTTTCTTGTTTGTTGTCTTTCCTGAAATAGATGGCATTGCAAAATAGCGATAGTTACTCCATCTTCCATAGTATGTCTGATTATTACTTCTGTTTGTATAGTAGTATCTTGCACGATATTTATACGCCATATCTTTTGACACATTCATAGACTCATAACCCATAGATGTTGATGTCTTAGATAGTACTCTTTTATTCTTTGCATTGTATACTTCCAGCTGTACTCCTGTTGCCGTCTCAGGTTTATTAACTGCAAATGCTACTTTCTTAATATTAGCGTATGCTGCTGTGATCCCAAAATTATTCTTCGCTACATCAGCAGGCGTTGTGTTAACATAAACACTGTCAACTGACCAGTTATATTTTTTTCCTGTGGCAAGACTTGTAAGTCTGTATCCCAGTCTTATATATCCTGAGTATCCTTTTGTAGCCTGAACTGTTACCTGCGTTGTATCTGCAGAACCCTGCCAGATCATTTCCTGCGTTCCAATTTTCTCAAGATAATAGCCATCCACTCTATATCCATTCAAACTCTGTGGAGTCCACTGAATCGTAATGCTGTTATCATTAAATCCAGCCATCCATACCTTTCCTGCTGCCTTTGCATCCTTAGGCGATACAATGATCACTGCTGCCAGCAGTAAAACACTAAATATTACTTTTTTCAAATTCTTTCCCATACTTTTTCCTCCTTTTCGTATGTGATTACTTTTTTCGTATGTGATTACTTATCTATTATCCACCTTCTCTGGATAAAGATCATGATTTGAAAGTCTGTTCCATGCAACATCTTCCCATTTTGTTCCTGGTCTTCCGTAGTTGCAGTATGGATCAATGGAGATTCCTCCTCTTGGAGTGAATTTACCCCATACTTCAATGTATTTTGGATCCATCAGCTTGATCAGATCTTTCATAATGATATTCATGCAGTCTTCGTGAAAATCTCCATGATTTCGGAAGCTGTATAAATACAATTTTAATGATTTACTTTCTACCATGCGCTCTCCTGGCACATAAGAAATGTAAATCGTTGCAAAATCCGGCTGTCCTGTGATCGGACATAGACTTGTGAATTCTGGTGCATTAAATTTGACAAAATAATCATTCTCTGGATGTTTATTCTCAAATGTTTCTAACACCTCCGGTGCATAATCATCTGGGTATTTTGTTTTCTGGTTTCCTAATAACGTAATTCCTTCTAATTCTTGGCTCTTTCTGCCACTCATTGTATTTTCCTCTCTTTCAAATTTTCATTGCCTAAAGTATATCTTAGGACTTTTTGCCTGTTTGGGTGTTTTGCCCCCCCTTGGAAATTTTTTCCGACTGAAGAAGTTCTTTGTAGTCTTCCATCGACAATGGTTTCGAATACCAATATCCCTGAATCTCATCACAGCCGATCTGTCTTAATATTTCAATCTGCTCATCTGTTTCTACACCTTCACAGATTATCTGATATCCTAGATTCCGAATCATATCGATCAAATGTTTCAGGAAATAGATTCCACGGTCTGTTTCTAAGCAGCTGGTAATAAATCCTCGATCGATCTTGATCACATCAACTGGGATATCAACGATCGTATTCAGGACAGAATATCCGCTTCCAAAATCATCCATCGCTGTCTTAATCCCATGTAACTGAAAAGAGTCAAATAATTTTCTAACACTTTCATATTCAGACACAACTGCTGTCTCAGTAAGTTCAATCTCAACCATTGTTGGATCAACACTATATTTCTTCAAAATATTTATATAAGTGTTGATCGTCTGCGGATCAGATGCATGGAGACTAGATGCATTGATCGATATCGGCACCTGTTCTCTTCCTGCTTTTAGATTCTCTGCAATGAATTCTACAACTGTCTCAAAGACATAGAAGTCAAGTTCTATGATCTTTCCATTATTTTCATAAACTGGAATAAATGCATTGGGACTTAAAACGGTTCCGTTATCTCTCTCCCAGCGCACCAATGCTTCCGCACCTATGATCTCATGACTTTTTATGGAATATTGGGGCTGAAAATATACTTTGAACTGTTTTTGTTCCATCGCTTCCTTCATATCATTGACGATCTCATTTTCCAACTCACGTTGTTTCTGCATCTCATCGTCATAAAATCTTACGCTGCCTTTTTCTCCACCTTTCACTTTCTGTCTCACATAGTTTGCCGCATCGATCGCATAGGAAGTGCTCCTGCATTCTGGTGTCACATAATAGATTCCTGTTCTCAATACCACGTTGGATTTTGGGAACTTCTCCTTCTGCCGCAGCATAAATTCTTCATTGATCTTTTCTGTTTCTTCAATGATCGCTTGATATTCATCCTTCTCATGGCTAGCTGTACGAAACATTAAAAACTGATCCGATACAACTCTTGTAAAGTACAGATTATGTTTTTCTTCTGTTTTTCCAATAATGAAACTGCAAAAATCCTTTAATACCTGATCTCCTAGAGTATATCCATACTTATAATTAAAATATTTGAAATTTTCAAAATCCATATATATCATCATGTAATCACTTGTCTTATTTGTAAGAATGATACGTTCCACTTCCTCATGAAATCTTCCAAATGAGATCAAACCTGTCAGCGTATCATGCTCCATTCGTGTGATCGCTCCCTGATAGACATGATTCATCACCTGATTCTTGGCAAAATGTGCGGAGATAATCTTCGTTACTTCGGATAACTGCTTCAACATCTCGTTTGACCAGCTTCTCTTCTCCTTACACACAGCATATGTGATCGCTCCCGTATAGCGTCCTTCACAATACATTGCAACACTTACGATTGTCTTTGCCTCTCCCTGTATCAGGATCTTCGTTGCTGATTCGGAATATCGTTGCATATGATCATGCTGTAAAACAAGCACCCCATTCTCATCAAAATCATTAAATACTGTGAGAAAATCCTCTTTATCAAAATGTCTGACCGTCTCTAAAACCTTCGGAATTCCTTCTCTGTTCCATTGATAATCAGAATATATCTCTCGAGCCTTGATATCTGTCTGCACGATCGTGATACGATCAAGTTCCAGACGAACTCCGATCACTTTCAGTAATAAATGTATCGCCACCTCAAAATTGTTGGTTTTCTCGAAGATTTCAAAAGCTGTAGCAACAATATCATTCTGAAAATATCTTGCTTCCAGCATCTCTTCCTGTTTCTCTTGTGCAGCGATCATGGATGAAAAATGCTGCAGGCTGTCACAGTAAACATAACAGTTCTTTCCTCGCTCTTTTGCTTTATATAAGGCAATGTCCGCATTCTCAAACAGTTGGTCATAGGTATAACCTGATACATTCTCTGGAAGATAACAACATCCTGCACTACATGTGATCGTACAACCTGTCTTCCCGAATTGAAGCTCCCTGATCTTCTGCATCAGCTCCACATTCTTCCTAACCAACTCAACGTTCAAGATATCTTTTACAAAAATAACGAATTCATCCCCGCCAGCTCTCATTAAAATACTATCGTTATCTCTAAATACTTCTTTCAACAGCATCGCCAAACGGGCTAGAACTTTATCTCCAAATAAATGGCCATAATTGTCATTCACCAATTTAAAACAATCCACGTCTAATACGATCATTCCACACGAATCAAAAGGCTTCTTCCGATTCAGATATTTGTTGATACATTTTTTCCCATATACCTGATTATAAAGCCCTGTCAAAGAGTCTTTTCTCGCTCTTTCTTTGAGCTTCTTCTCTTGTTTTCTTTGTTCTGTGATATCCCTTGTACTTCCTATCAAGGTCAGCTTTCCATCTTCATTCACGATCTTCGTAAACTCGAGTACCGAATGTTTAATATCCCCATCCTCCCCAAACTCACGGATCTCTACCATTGCTTCTTTTACTTCCTTATAAATCTGCTTTATCTTTTCTCGGTCTTCTGGATAAATCTTGCTTTTGTTGTCTATATAGTCCATGTATCCAGCTATCGTTTTCTCAATATGAAATTTATTATTATAAACTACAAGTGTATCTTCATCCACAAGATATTCAAATATCTTAATCCGAGAATTATTTAAAACTGTTGACAGTTTCTCTATTTTTTTTCTGTTAACTTGCAGTGTTTCCATATCCTATTATTTCTCCCGTAGTATTGCTATTTCCCTATTACCAATAGTATACAATGAAACGCTTAGAAACACAATCTTAATCGTTCCCTTTTTTTCTTTCATTGACTTTTTGTCTCATTTATTTATAATGAATATATAAGTGCATATTCATTCTGAAGCCAAGGATTTCCTGATGCCAAGATTGAGCTTACAAAGTACCTGTTCCCTTGGGGATCTTACGTACTTTTTTATTCGACTATCTGGCATATTCATTTCCGAATATGCTTTTTTATTGCATAGAAAATATCGATAAAATCTCCTATGCAATAAAAATATTACGTATTAACTAATTTAGGAGAAGGAGAAAACTATGTACAGACCAGAATCCGGTATCGCAGAAGAATTTATTGATGACCAGGAGATCAAAGATACACTTGCTTATGCAGATGCCAACAAAAACAATAAGGAACTGATCCTGTCTATCATTGAAAAAGCAAAGAAATTAAAAGGTATTTCCCACAGAGAAGCTTCCGTACTTCTTGCATGTGAAGATAAAGAACTGATCCAGAAAGTTTTTGATCTTGCGATCAAGATCAAGGAAGAATTCTATGGAAATCGTATCGTTATGTTTGCTCCATTATATCTTGCAAACTATTGTGTCAACGGATGTACTTACTGTCCTTATCATTATAAAAATAAACATATCCGCAGAAAGAAATTAACTCAGGAAGAGATCAAGAAAGAAGTTATCGCTCTTCAGGATATGGGGCATAAGAGACTGGCTCTTGAAACAGGGGAAGATCCTGTGAATATTCCAATTGAATATGTATTAGAGAGCATTAAAACAATTTACAGTATCAAACACAAAAACGGTGCGATCCGTCGTGTAAACGTAAATATCGCTGCTACAACAGTTGAAAATTATAAGAAATTAAAAGATGTTGGTATCGGAACATATATTTTATTCCAGGAAACCTACCACAAAGACAATTATGAAGTTCTTCATCCAACAGGACCAAAACATGATTATGCTTACCATACAGAAGCTATGGACCGTGCGATGACAGCTGGTATCGATGATGTTGGTATCGGTGTTTTATTCGGTCTTGATATGTATCGTTATGACTTTGCTGGTCTGTTAATGCATGCAGAACATCTGGAAGCAAAATTCGGTGTTGGACCTCATACGATCAGTGTTCCAAGAATCCGTCCTGCTGACGATATCGATCCTGACGATTTCGAAAATGCAATCAATGATGATATCTTTGAAAAGATCGTTGCAATCCTTCGTATTGCTGTTCCTTATACAGGAATCATCGTATCTACTCGTGAGACACAAGAATCAAGAGAACGTGTATTAAAAGTCGGAGTATCCCAGATCAGTGGGGCTTCTTCTACAAGTGTCGGTGGATACGCTGAAAAAGAAAAACCAGAAGATAACTCTGCACAGTTTGAGAAAAATGATAACCGTACCTTAGATGAGATCATCGGATGGCTGATGGATCTTGGTCATATTCCAAGTTTCTGTACAGCATGTTACCGTGAAGGACGTACTGGTGATCGTTTCATGACTCTTGTCAAATCCGGTCAGATTGCAAACTGCTGTGCACCTAATGCTTTAATGACTTTAAAAGAATACTTAGAGGATTACGCTTCTGATGAAGTCAAAGCCAAAGGTGAGGTATTGATCAAACAGGAACTTGAGAAAATTCCAAATCCTGTTGTCAAGCAGAAAGCTACCGAATATATCGAAAATATTCATGAAGGAAAACGTGATTTCAGATTCTAGGAGATTTTTATGTTCAAACACTTAAACACCCGAATTCCAAAAAGAATTGAACAAGAAAAGGACAAGGTATCTGCCGTTATGATCCCTCTGATCAAGAAAAATGATGGATACCATATCCTATTTGAAGTCCGTTCCAATAAACTCTCACAACAGCCTGGGGAAATCTGTTTCCCGGGCGGCCGGAGAGAACATGATGAAACATCCATGGAGACTTCGATCCGTGAAACTTGTGAAGAATTACTGATTTCTGAATCTAATATTAAATTATATGGGCCTTTAGATTACTTTTTATCTCCTGCTGGTCTGCGGATCGATCCTTATCTTGGGGAATTAGTAAATTATGATGGTCAGTATAGTAATGATGAAGTTTCTGAAATTTTCACTGTTCCATTAGCATTCTTTCAGAACACCCCACCGAAATGTTATTATAACAAAGTGACTATGTATCCAACAGATAACTTTCCATTTGATAAAGTACCTGGTGGAAAAGAGTACCCTTGGGCACGTGGGGAATATGAGGTTTTATTCTACGAATATGATGACCGTATCATATGGGGACTTACGGCGAAGATCTTGTATTATAATTTGAAAATGATCCAGTAATACAGATTTGTTTTGAATCTGTATTACTGGATCAACTGGCATTTACAATAATTTCTTTAGAACTGTTTATACTTTCTTTAGAATTGTTCATACTTTATATATTGAATAAAGGAAGGATTTTGCTATACTTAAGACATAGTTTTTCATATATATTTTTTAATCCTCTCTTTTCAGAAAAGTAACCGCTCATTATATCGAGCGGTCTTTTTATTTCATAAATATTCTCCTAACATATCTCTTACACATCTCTCTATCTGATCCATAATATCCACACATACCTCTTTTTTCATCCCTGACGTAATTCCAACTGTTAAAATTTCCTTTCTTCCAGGATTACGTCCATTCCCGTCAACTGTCGTGGTATGTTCTCCATAATATGTGCTGCTATAAGTTAGATCATATGCTGGGCTTAGTCGCCAACTATCTTTCTCTTCATCATATAAATATGTGAAATTCTTTGAATGATCATCTCGATTATGTGCAAAAACGTTAAAACACATTCTACGAAACATATTTTCAATATCCTCCGTATTATCTCTTGTTAATATCTTTGTCAATTTCATTAAACTATGATAATCAAGACTTGGCTGCTCGAAGTCCAATTCCAAAAGAGCTGCAGCAGTTAACATATGAATTCTTTTTTTTCCTGTTTGGTCTATTCTTCCTCATCGATTGTCGTCATGATCTTCGGTCTTGCACCACCACTGGTTCCTCCAAGGCGATATAATTCATCTAGTTTATCTGAATATTCTGTATTGAGAATTTTCTGACATTGTTCTGCCAGTTCATCCAGGTTTGTATTTCCATTTGTTTGTTCCAATGTCCGCTCAGGATGATAGGTAATTGCTCCCATTCCTGACTTTCCAACAATCTCTAAGCGGTCCAAAACAGTTAATCTATCTGGATTCTGTTTATGTGCACGCAATAATCGATTCAATAATAATCTTCCCCAGTTATCTGGCAAACTGTCCGCAAATACTCCGAAAAGGCCATCAAAATAATCCTTTTGCGGAACAAACACTTGATTTTTTAAAGGTAATGAAAATGGGCTGATTGAAAAACCATCTTCTAACCATTCCTCACTATACTGGAATGCAACTTTATGCCCTGATGCCATAGCCAGTGTTCCCACAAGCTTTTCATCATACATAACTTGTAACGTTTTAGTTTCGCTCATTGATAACCTCCTGAATATTCCGATATGGCACTTGTGTAAAAATATTTCGAAGTTCATCTGCAATATCTAATGCCATTGCTATCTTAGTTAATGAAATTAATGAAATCTGTCCTGTTGTCTCAAACCTTTTGATCGAACCATAACTTACACCACTCATAGAAGCTAATTTCATCTGAGAAATAGAACGCCGTTTTCTGATCTTTCGTACTCTTTGTGCAAGTTTCTGATCTAATTCTTCTGCTGTTTCCCATACTAATTGTTCCATTTATTTCTCCTCATTTTATAGATAATATTTTATCCAAAATCTCATATTTTTAATAATAATAGATAATATTTTATCTATTATTATTTTATCATTTATACTTCATTTAAACAAGTTTTGTTTGAATATATTCAATTTCTTTAGAACTGTTTATACTTTCTTTAGAATTGTTCATACTTTATATATTGAATAAAGGAAGGATTTTGCTATACTTAAGACATAGTTTTTCATATATATTTTTTAATCCTCTCTTTTCAGAAAAGTAACCGCTCATTTTATTGAGCGGTCTTTTTATTTTTCAAAAATTGGTGTATGATAGTCTCTGGTTGTTTGTATACAATCAAATTTTTCTTTAAAGGAGTTATCACCAATGAGTACTTTTCAAAAATTCATCCAATATTATAAACCCTACAAAAAAGTCTTCATTTTTGATCTGATCTGTGCAGCATTTATCAGTCTGGTTGATCTTGCTTATCCACAGATCCTTCGTTCACTTACAAAGACTTTATTTCTTAAGGATGCTTCTATGATCCTTAAGACTCTTCCGATCATCGGGGGAATTTTATTTATCTGCTATATTTTTCAGGCATTCTGTAAATATTATGTCAGCTGTCAGGGACATATCATGGGAGCTCAGATGGAACGTGATATGCGCCGTAAACTGTTTGACCATTATGAAAATCTTTCTTTTTCCTATTATGATCAGCATAACACCGGACAAATGATGAGCCGTCTTGTTTCTGATCTGTTTGATATTTCCGAAGCTGCCCATCACGGCCCTGAGAATTTATTTATCTCTCTTGTAAAGATCGTTGGATCTTTTATTTTCCTGTTTATCATTCAGTGGAAATTAGCGATTATTCTTCTTGCGATCGTTTTACTGATGATCTTCTTCAGTGCAAAGCAAAACCGTAAGATGCAGGCTACCTTCCTTGATAACCGCAGGAAGATTGGTGATGTCAATGCTTCTTTGCAAGACTCCCTTGCTGGAATCCGTATTGTGCAGTCTTTTGCAAATGAAGATATTGAACGTGAGAAATTTTGTGTTGGAAATGAGGCATTTTTAGATTCCAAGCGTGATAATTATCGTGCTATGGGAAGTTTTCAGAGTGGAAATACATTTTTCCAAGGAATGATGTATCTTGTCACTTTACTTGCTGGTGGTTATTTTATCGCTCTTGGCCAGATGAGTGCTGCTGACCTTGCTATGTATGCATTGTATATTGGAATCTTTATCAGCCCGATTCAGATTCTTGTAGAATTAACAGAAATGATCCAGAAAGGTATGTCTGGTTTTATCCGTTATCAGTCTGTTATTGATATTGAACCTGAGATCACAGATTCTGTTGATGCCGTTAATATGAAACATCCTGATGGGGATATCTGTTATCATGATGTCTCATTTAGTTACGAGGATAATGAGATTGTATTAAATCACATTGATTTCACGATCAAATCAGGAAAATCCATTGCACTCGTTGGACCTTCCGGTGGTGGGAAAACAACGATCTGTTCTCTGCTGCCTCGATTTTATGATATTACAGATGGTTTGATTACGATCGGTGGTCAGAATATCAAGGATATAAAATTAGAGAGTCTTAGAAGCTCCATCGGTATTGTTCAACAGGATGTTTATCTATTTGGCGGCAGTGTCAAAGAAAATATTGCTTACGGAAACCCTGATGCAACTTTTGATGAAATTGTCGAAGCTGCTAAGAAAGCCAATATCCACGATTTTATTATGACATTACCTAATGGCTATGATACTTTCGTTGGAGAACGTGGTACAAGATTATCCGGTGGTCAGAAGCAAAGAATCTCTATTGCAAGAGTCTTCTTAAAGAACCCGCCAATCTTAATCTTAGATGAAGCTACCAGCGCATTAGATAATGAAAGCGAGCAGCATATCCAGAAGAGTCTGGACGCCTTGTCTGAAAATCGAACAACAATCACGATCGCCCATCGTTTATCAACGATCCAGAATGCAGATGAAATTCTTGTTATCGATGGACAAACGATCAAAGAACGAGGAACACATGAAGAACTAATTGCTTCTGGCGGTCTTTATGCTAAATATTATCATATGATGTAAGTGTCAAAAGTACAACAACGTCGAAACCTATTTTGTTTAGAACTGTTTATAAATTCTTTAGAATTGTTCATACTTTGTATATTGAATGCCTCGGGGATTTTGGTATACTTAAGACATAGTTTTTCATATATATATTTTTTAATCCTCTCTTTTCAGAAAAGTAACCGCTCATTTTATTGAGCGGTCTTTTTTATATCCTCTCATAGATTTTATACTCTTCCATTAATTTATTTCTATACTGTATATCATTGTATATCTTATCTATATCTTGAATTTTATTATTAGCTAATAAAATTTTTACTAACTGTAATGTAGCATTTTCCCCTATAATTTTTCCCTGCGCTATACCTTGTGTTATTCCTTGACTTATTCCTTGACTTATTCCTTGACTTATTCCTTGCTCAATTCCTTTATTAATTGCTGTATCTAATATTGTACACATAGTAACCTCTCCTTCCTCATTTTTCTTTACATCCAATTGCAAAAATCTTTCGTCTTCTGCAAAAATCCTCATAAATTTTAACATTTCATCCACATGTTTGATTGGTTTATGATTTTCAATTGTTTTATAACCTTTTCTTCGTTTTACAAAATAATCCGCAATAATTCCAAAGTCACTTTGAAACATTTTTATTTGTTCTTCTGTCAGATATGCTATGTCAAATACATTCAATTTATAATTTTGAAACAGCTCCTCATTCACACTTTCTTGATTGATAACTTCTCTTAGTTCTTTATCATCTTTCCATTGATTATCTCCAAAATGTAAGATCAGTGTTATTACTTTACAAAATTCTTTTGCACCTTTCTTTAACATCTGAGAACGATAACTTGCTCCATCGTATGCAATTACACGTAGTGGCATCTTTTTATCTTTGATTGTCTGATTTTCAATTCCAAATAATACCTTGAAACCTTTTTTATTATTCCATTCTTTCAAAGTATCTCTCTCTTCTTCATGAAGCACATCATCTGATGCTTTATATTGTGACCGTATATTTGTTGTCCGTAGTTCCTCTGGTTTAACTACTTCTTCTCCTTGATAAACTAATACATTGATAATATCTGCAAATACATCTGGATAATCTTCCAATAACTTTTCAATCTTATCCTTTTCTCCCATTCCTGACTCCTTGTTTGTAAACTATCATTTGGTTATCTTATCTGCAGAACTGCATATTCATAGAATTTCTCTGAATCGAATTACAATTATATAGAACTTCTTTGACTTTAATCTAGATTATTGATGTTTATAGTTTACATTAATTTACAAATATTAGCAAGTATTTTTTACAGTTTATTCCACATATTTTATTTATTATTAGTATACTCCACTTATTTCATATTTTCAATACTTCTTTTAGAAGCACTAATAACAGAAGAGCCATCCGGCGAGCATAAATTCTCTGGCGGATGGCTCCTATTCTTATTTATTTTTTCTCATATACATATCAAAGACTATTACAATCTACTGCTGAAACGCATTCAAAAGATTAGGGATCATCTGTTTCTTACGTGACATAACTCCAGGAAGAATTGCAACTTTATCTTCTGGTGTTACACCAAATCCGCGTTCGATCACTCCCTCAGCTTCTGGTCCGCAGATCAGCAGATGTGTTGTTTCCTCTAAGATGTTTGTTAGCATAAAGAATACGTAATCAAGTCCCTGTTCTTCTTTCACAGAATCCATATATTCAAGGATTGATGCTTTAATATCATCTAATTCTCCCTGATCCATGGATGTGATCTGTCCAACACCAAAATCAATTGTATCGGCATTGAATTTCTTATAATCCATGTAGAAGATCTCGTTTGGAGTCTTACCACTTAAATCACTTCCTGCACGGAACATTGCTTTGGCATGTTCTTCTACATCAATTCCTGCGATCTGTGCTAATTCTCTCGCGATCTGTTCGTCCACTGGTGTACATGTTGGAGAACGGAACATTAATGTATCAGAAAGAATTGCAGAACACATTAATCCTGCCATCTCTTTTGTAATCTCGATTCCCTGTTCACGGTACATCTGAGCAACGATCGTTCCTGTACATCCAACTGGCTGATTTCTGAAGTAAACTGGTGATACAGTTTCCACACTTCCGATTCTGTGGTGGTCGATGATCTCCATGATCTCACATTCTTCTAATCCTTCGACTGCCTGTGATACCTCATTATGGTCAACTAAGATTACCTGTTTCTTGTTGAATTCTAAGATACGACGTCTGGAAATAAATCCTACAAATTCGTTATCTGCATTCAATACAGGGAAGTAACGGAAACGTTTCTTTGTCATCTCTTCTTTGACATCATCTACAAAATCTGTTTCATTGAAAGATACGATCGTATCTGTTGCCATGATATAAGATACTGGCATTGCCTGGCAGATCAAACGGCTTGCTGTAAATGTATCATATGGTGTTGTGATGATTCTGCAGTTCTTTTCCTTTGCAAGTTCTAATACTTTATCAGTAACTTCTGTACCCATGCATACTACAACACACTGTACTCCTGTCTGGATCGCACCAATCTGTGCATCTTCACGGTTTGCAACGATCACTGTATCTTTAGCTGTTACAAATTCTTCCATTGTATCAACACTTGCGGCAGATACTGTTAACTTACCTTCTGTGATATATCCTTCGATATCTCCTGCCTGAAGTGTTCCATCTAATGTTTCTACAACATTTTTATATGGTGTTTTTGCTTTGGCAAGGATTTCATTGTCATAAACATCCATGTCTGCTTTCAACACATCACTGATGGATACCAGACCGATCATTTTCTTTCCATCTAATACTGGAAGAGACACAATCTTCTCTGTCTGCATCATTTCACGTGCAGATTTCAGGGAATCTGTCGCTTTTGCACCTTTAACTAGATTTAAATTTACGTCTTTTAATCTTGGTCTTACATCACTAACATATTTTGGATCTTTAATTCCAAATGTATCCAATACATATCTTGTTTCGCCGTTGATATTACCGGCACGATATGCTTCGTATCCATTTCCTTCCACTTGATTCTTTAAGTTTGCGTATGCGATCGCAGAACAGATGGAATCTGTATCTGGATTGCGATGTCCAATGACATATACTTTTTTCATTGTTCCTCCTTCTTTCTTGGCAGCCGTATTATGAATGTCGTATACTCATTCTGGCTTTTTGCTTTGATAGTTCCATCATGAAGCTCTATGATCTCCTTCGCGATCGCAAGTCCAAGACCTGCCCCGCCAGTTTCAGAAGATCTTGCTTCATCTAATCTGTAAAATTTCTCAAACAGGTTATTTAATTGATGTTCTGGTATAGTCTTTCCCTGATTCCTGACTAAAATCTCTGCGTTATCTCCATCGATCATTCCATAAACCTCAATGAGAGAATTCGGATAACAATACGATACTGCATTCCTTAACAGATTCTCAAAAACCCTGGCAAGCCTGTCCGGATCACCATAAATTAATATTTTATCATCTACCTCTATCTTCCACTCTAATCCTTTCTGCTTAAATACCGCAGCAAAAGAATCCATCACCTGTTCAAGCAGAACATAAAGATAAAATTCCTTTTTGTCCAAGGTAATATTCTGAAGATTATACCTTGTAATTTCAAAGAACTCATTGATCAGTTCTCCAAGACGTTTCGCTTTCTCAAGAGAAATTCCTATATACTTAGCTCTTTGTTCTTCCGACATATCCGGCGATTCATTTAACAATGATAAATATGCAATGATCGACGTCAACGGTGTCTTCAGATCATGAGCAAGATAGACGATGATATCATTCTTTCTCTGCTCACTTTCTTCTGCAATCCGCCTCTGTTCTTTCAACGTTCCTTTGATCTCATTTAATTTATTCTCCAAAGGATTCAACTCTGGTGGGAGCAATATGCGGTCTTTGGATTCATTTAAGATCATCTGGATCCCACCTTCAACCTGTCTTAGGTATGTCGTGAATTTTGACATACCCAGATAAAAGCTTAACAAAAGCAGCACAAAAAATCCAGCACCAATGATCATTGTTTTATTTTGTACAAAGATCAGACGATATACACGGATCGCTTCCAGCTCATCCATCCCAATCCGTTCAAATATATAAACGACCGTTTTGGCAAATGGATCCTGAAATACACCATCTACAAATATATCAAGTACAAAATATCCGATACATGCAACGATCAAACTGATTCCCAATGTCTGTAGTATGATCCTTATCTTTAAACTTCTGTATTTACTCCTCAACTTTGTATCCAACTCCCCAGACTGTCTTGATCAATTCTTTGTGTCCCATGACCTCTCCCAGCTTCTCACGGAGATGTCTGATATGTACCATAACTGTATTATTGTTGTTCTTAAAATACTTTTCTTTCCATACCTGCTCAAAAAGATTCTCTGAGCTTATAACCTTCCCGCGGTTCTGTGTCAGAATCCATAAAATTGAAAATTCTAGCGGTGTCAATGTAATTTCTTCTTCTCCATAAGTACACTGGTGTGTTGCACGATTTAAGATAAGACCTGCGATCTCCAGTGTATCTTCCTGATTCATACCGCTTCCATCGTTGTATCTTGTAAATCTTCGAAGCTGTGCCTTCACTCTTGCCATCAATTCCAACGGCTCAAATGGTTTCTCAATATAATCATCAGCTCCCAATGTCAATCCATTGATCTTATCCATGGAAGATACTTTCGCTGTCAGCATGATCACAGGGAAATTGTGTGTTAAACGGATCTGTTTTAAAATCTCAAATCCATCAATATCTGGCAGCATCACATCAAGGATCGCCAGATCAATATTCTCATGTTCTACACACGCCAAGGCATCCTTTCCATTGTAAAATTTATGTACATTATAATTTTCATTCTTTAAATATAATTCAATAAAGTCAGCAATCTCTTTCTCGTCATCTACTACTAATACAGTTGACTGTCTCATTCGCTTCCTCCTTACTCTTTACCACCCTGAATCACATGAAATCTTGCTTCTTGGCTTTCTTCTTCCACTTCTGTTCTCGTATGTCCCTTGAGACTATATAATGGTACAGTTTTATAAAGCGTACGGATCAATTCACAAAGGATCCTTTGATGTTCTTTATCTTCTTCATCCAGAAGATTCACATACGCAGATGTAATCTCTTCATACGTCAATCCATTTTGAATCTTAACAACCAGTGATTTTACGATCATCATAACCTTATACTGATCATTCTCGATATTCTTCATCACAAAATCATATAATTCTGGGATTCCATCCCAGCCTCCAATTCCATTGCCTAGTGCCAGATTCTTATATTCATCTTCACTGTAACGTTTCCATGATAAATCTTCCCTAAGGCTCCACTGAATAAATACTTCGTTGCGGTTTTCTACCTCACGGCTTGCCAGTAACAGTCTTGAATTCATCTGATTTCTTAATAAGATTCCTGACTGCCAGAATACAATACGGAGTAATATAAATTCTTCCAACTCATCATAAGTCAGCTCTGGGAACATCTCTTCCTGAATCATCTGGCAACACTCATAAATATCTAAAATACCATATAAAAACAACATTCCAAAGAGAATATTCTCAAGTCTGGTACCCTCTTCTAACTCTTCCTGAACTCTGCGGCTTTTCAGAGAGAAGAAAAAATTATCCTTTGCTTCTATATTCAATAAGATCGTATCGTCTTCATATGAGAGAAATCCAAGAAAATGTAACTGCTCAATCTCTCTTGCGTACATCTCAGCAAGCAGACTCTCACCTTCCATATCCCAGCATTGCAGCAAGAATTCGATTGCTTCCTGCTGTAATAACTTAGTGATCAATTGTGGCATATCATAAAGTTTCTCTGCTATCTTCTCTGCCAGAGATACTTCACTTTCGTCTTCATGAAACACAATATCGATTCGTTCCGATAAAACCATCAGGTTGACTCTTGGATTGGTCGCAAGTTCTTCTATATAAGTTCGTCTTGATTCTTCAATTCTTGCCATCGCCCGATCCCTCCTTTGTCTTAATCTAATAAAGTATATCTTATCGAGCTTCTTCCGTCCAGTGGAACAGGCATAAAGAGTCGTCTAAAATAATTCTTTAATTCGGTTTATATTCTCTTTTGTGACACGGTATCCCATATCATACGTTTGTTTTAATACATCAATGTCTTTCTCTAAACTATCGATTGTATACTCTGGTCTTAGGATCACTGCCTTTCCTTCCCTCTCTAACTGCTCACAATATCTAACTGTTTTATTATATCTTATATGACGATTTAATAGCAGTTCCGGTAAATGTGGATATTTTCTCTTGAGAAGTTTTGCCGCAGCTTTGTTGCTCTTGCTTAATTCTTTTCTATACCCTTCTGGCCTTGTCAGTACGATCAGATTCTTATCATTCCCATCTTCTATTGATCGTCTGATCGGAATCGGATCTGCAATTCCACCATCATAATAAGGCTTTCCATCTACTTTGATCGTTGGAAATGCAAACGGGATCGCACAAGTTGCTCGAAGCATCGTACACTTCTTATCCAGTTTCATTCCATCTTTGTATTCTGCTTTCCCTGTCCATGCATTTGTTACACCGACCTTGATCGTTCCCTTGTATTCATTGAATGTCTTCCAGTCAAATGGATACAGTTTGTTTGGGATCGTGTCATATACGAAATCCAGTCCAAAAAGACTTCTCTCTTTCAGTAGATTCCCCGCTCCCATGTATCTTTTATCATTCCTGTGGTTCATCAGGATCTTTAAATTTCTTTCCTTTTGTTTGGATATATAAGAAAAACCATCACAGATTCCCGCAGATACTCCGATCATATAAGGAAACATGATATCTTCATCCAACAGTGCATCCATCACTCCTGCACTAAAGATCGGACGAAATGTTCCTCCTTCTAAAATAATACCAGGCATCTTTATGCCCTCCTCATCTTCTTATGTTTCGTAAACTTGTCTTATGTTGTGTCATGTGAGTTCTATAGACACTTGCTCTTTATTATATCACGTTTCGATTCTCCATTGTTACATTTTGTCAAAGATTTTCTTAAGAGATTTCGAAATTTTTGTGAATAAAAAAGATATCGCTTCCTTTCATTTATTTCAAATTGGTTTGTAACGTATGGATCAATTCCTCAATAACAATTGGTTTGGATAAAAATCCATCCATACCACATTCCAGTGCTTTCTTTCTATCTTCATCAAAAGCATTGGCAGTCATAGCAAGGATCGTAATTTCTGCCAGTGCTGGATCATCCAATGCACGGATCTGCTTTGCAGCCTCATATCCATTCATTACAGGCATCTGAATATCCATAAGTACAAGCTCATAATCGCCTGGTGCTGAATTCCTGATTTTCTCCACTGCCTCTGCTCCATTTTCTGCTGTATGAACCTGAAATCCATATTCATTAAGAATCGCAATCGCAATCTCACTGTTTAATTCATTATCTTCTACAAGCAGAATACTTCTGCCTCTGAAATCTGAACTTACTGCCGGAAGAATATCATCATTCGTCCTATCCTGCTTCTGACCGATCGCTGTCATCAAAGTATCTCTGATGTCTGACATGAATATAGGTTTCGCACAAAATGCATTGACTCCTGCTGCTCTTGCTTCCGCTTCAATCTCTGACCAGTCGTAAGCAGTCAGGATAATGATCGGTGTATCATCACCAAGACTACGGATCTGTCGGGTAACTTCAATACCATTCATATCTGGCAAGCGCCAATCGATGATATAGGCATGGAATGCATCACCAAGCTCTATAGACTGCCTTGCACGGAGAACCGCCTCCTTACCAGAAAGTGTCCATTCCGAACGCATTCCAACCTTTGCAAGCATCTTTGTCACGCTGTCACAGGTATTAAAATCATCATCTATCACCAATGCCTTAAGACCTTCCAACGCTGCGATCTTCTCTACACGATGCTGCTTAGACTGGGTCCGCAACGGCAGTCGTACAATAAATTCCGTACCTTTGCCCTGTTCTGTCTGGATCTCAATATTTCCGCCCATCATATCCACGATATTCTTGGTAATAGCCATGCCCAGTCCTGTACCTTGAGTCCTGCTGACTGTAGAACTTCTCTCCCGCTCAAAAGGAGAAAAAAGTTTCTGTACAAAATCCTCACTCATACCGATTCCGTTATCCTTTACCCGAATCTCATATAACTGACGCTCTCGCTGTGTTCCCGGATATTGTTTCAACCGAACAGAAATCATTCCGCCTGCAGGAGTAAACTTGATCGCATTGGACAAAAGATTCAGCAGTATCTGGTTTAGCCGTGTCTTATCGCAATACACATCCTCATTCATAACATCCATGGCATCCATATAAAGTTCCAGCTGCTTCGCATGAATCTGTCCACTGATGATCGTCTTCAGATCATGAAGTACATCTGACAAACTAACCTCTGTCTCTTCCAGATGGATCTTGCCACTCTCAATACGACTCATATCCAGTATATCATTAATCAGTGAAAGCAGATGATTGCTGGATGAAAGAATCTTGCCAAGATAATCTCTGACCATTTTCTTGTTATTAATGTTGCTCACAGCCAGTGTCGTAAACCCAATGATAGCGTTCATTGGCGTCCGGATATCATGAGACATGTTAGAAAGAAAAGTACTCTTTGCCTGGTTGGCATTCTCCGCAGCATGGACTGCATCAGAAAGTGCCTGATTCATTTTCTTGTCAGCAGTACGATCCGACATAACCAGTATATATTTCTTATCTCCGTTCACCTCACTACCCATTGCAACACTATGAAACCAGCGTCGTTCTCCTGTTTTCTGATGAACATACTCAAAATCCCATTCCTGCTGTTCATGAACCTGAATCTCCTTTAGATGATCCTTCTTCGGATCTTTCGTATCCTCAGAATGCAGTTCTCCTAAAACAGAAATATCTTTCCGAATCTGTTCTACGGTAATCCCCAACAGTTTTTCTACATTCGGACTGACATAATCTGCCTGATACGTTTTTGCATCCAACATTAAGAATACATCATCTACATTCATTGACAACTTTTGAAACATCTCATCCCTGTACAAGATCTCTGTGTCTTTTTTCTTCAGTCTTACACTGTTTTTTCGTAAAATAAATCCAATAAGGACTGCTGTAATACAAAGCACGACTGCACCCACAAGAAGCATCGTACTAAGTTGCAAAGTGTTCATACTGGCATTGACGATATCTGCCTGGACAAGTCCCAGAAATACCCAGTCCTGAATGCCTGATTTTTCATAAACAAGATAATAATCCTTTTCATCCAGATTTAGTAACATCGCACCTGTATGTCCCTCTTTAAATTTCTTCGAAATTTCAAGGATCTCTTTTTCGGAGATATCTGTATGTTCTCTCAAAATGCCAAAAAAGTTATACACGTTTCCCCATGACTCTAAAGAATGATCGATCACAACACGACCATCTGGATGAAGAACATAACTCTTTGCTTTTCCATTAAACGCAGAGATATCGAGTACATTTACTATATCAGCGTTTTCATAGGCAATAGCAATTGCATCATATTTAAATCCCTGATAACTTCCATGAGCCTTCGGGCTGGCAAAAACAAGCATCTGGGATTTTCCGGGAACTGCTGCATTGGTTATGATATCATTGCCTTTTTGAATCTCATCTTCAATATTTTCCTGTAATCCAAGATACCCTGTTTCACCTGTTGTCATCTTATAGTTACCGTCAGCTGATAGAAAATAAAAATATAAAAATCCCGCATCTTTCTGCGCTTTATCTATATAATCACGAATTTTGCTTTCACTTGGAGCATCTTGCAGATACTTACTCCACATATGAAGATACGTCAGATTCTTATTTGAGAGTTCCCTTAACATATTATCCGACTGATGGAAAACTTCTGTTAGATGAGAAACACTTTCCTCATATACAGTTTTCGATACAAATCCAAAATATTGAGAAACAGCCAAAACGATTCCAAGAAAGAATGCAAGAAAAGCAATGACCTTGAGTCGTTTTCTCATGATAGGTTTCTCTTTGTTCATATTATGATTCTTAACATCCATTCTTCTCACCTCAGAGTCATATAGTCTTCAGGCTTTGCGAGAACGGCATCACCCTTCAAAACACATTTTGTCCAGGTATCTTTCACCTCTCCATCAAATACAATGTTTTTACCCGCTGGATACGATTCCATATGTTGTGGTGTCGCAAGACAGGTTACAGTAAAGGTATCCTTATCCTGAACTGATTTTCCATTCTTTGTAACTTTACTTAATGTATAACCATCATCCGTTTCCTTGATCTCTACAGAAATACCACTGACCACAGGCAGAGAACCTCTGTTAAATGGATTGAATCCTCCCTGATAACCTTCTACAAAATTTCTGACCGTCTTTTTCAGCTCCGCTCCGCTCATCTTCCGCTTGTAAGCTGAAAGACCATTTGGCATGATCATATTACCAGCCATTTTTTCAGTATATCCTGCCTTCCGTACACTTCCTGTAAAGCTGTTTCCTGTTGCGATCAAGACATCCGTACCATAGATGTCACGCAAAGTATGTGCCATAACAGAGTATGCTTCATTCCCACCATTGGTATGAAAACGGTTGGAATAAGCTTTCTTTGAATCTAACACAATCTTCTCAGAAGCAGATTTCTCTTTCAGGAGCTTTGTATTAAATGACCGGTAAGCCTCTTTGGCATCGTATTTTCCTGAAATCATCTTAGAGACTACATCTTGGGATACACTGAAAAAGTCATTGGATGCGATTCGGATATACATATGATTTTCTTCGATCACAGGTCTGACATCTTTGAGATATTCTGTAAGATGTGTATCTACATCCTGACTATAGCTTAATATATCCTGACCATCATAAACAATCCGGTTCTGTGCATCTTCTGACAGCATTACATTCAACACTTTCATTGCTTTCTGCCGGCGTGTTTCATCCTTTGTCAGGTTACGGTTCAGTGCCACCTGAAAATATGGTGTCGTCATCATCCATTTTTCGCCATTTTGTTGAAAGAATGGAAGAAATGTTGTATCAATGCCCTGATTCTGAAATATTTTTACACCAGAAGAGCTGCCAAAGTACATAGCAAGCTTACCACTTTTATACATCTCCATCACTTTATCATAATCCATATTCAGATCATCTTTGCTCAACCCTGTATCCTGAATGAATTGCTCCATACGTTCAAAAGCCTCCGGCCAGACTTTACTGTCCAGCCCCTCTCTCTTTGTATTATCAGGGTCACTATAGGCAGTACGCCATTTACGTCCAGCCGCTGTAGACAGCTCTGATGCAGATAGTCCCTGCAGTGTTTCCATGCAAGTATAATCATAAAAATAATCTGCCGTAAATCCACGGATCCCTACCTTATTGAATGCCTGGCAGGCAGAAACAAAACTTTTGTAATCTGTTGGCAGAGGAATATGATACTTTTTGAAAAGGTCTTTGTTAACTACAAACCCATGCGCATCCGCACACACTGGAAGCCAGTTTACACTGCCATCCTGATTCATAAAATTGTTGAGGTATGTATTATAAACAGCACCTGCTGCATTGGTTGTGGAAAGATCCATCAGGCTGTCTTTCAGTGGGTTTGCATCATGCAGTGAAAAACGACAGCAGGTTATGATATCTGGCAATCCGCCATTTTCCTTAAGGAACCGATAGAAATCCAGATCATTGTTGCCTACTACAAATTCAATATTAATGTCTGGAAGCTGTTTCTGAATATATGGTGCATATTTTTCATATAGCTTTGTGCTCCATAAATATACTGTGATCGTATCTTTCTCTTCATTTTTTGCGCTCTTCTTTCCACATCCTGACATAAGTGATATGACGGTCACCATCACCAAAAGTACAGAAATAACTCTATTCCATTTTCTCTTTTTCATTACGAATCCTCCTCTTTGTTTTCCACGAATTCACTGATCACTTTTACTAATAATTTTGCATCTATAGGTTTCGCAATATGTTCATTCATTCCCGATTCTTTTGACTTTAATCTGTCCTCGGTGAACGCATTTGCCGTCATTGCTATGATCGGAACCGTTTTTGCATCATCTCTGTCCAGTGTGCGGATCATCTTTGCTGCTTCATAACCGTTCATGACTGGCATCATAATATCCATCAGAATGACATCAAATTCATCTGGTCTGCTTTTTTGGAATATCTCAACAGCTTCTTGGCCATTCCATGCCTTCGTCACAGATGCACCTTCATTCTGAATCACAAATTCTGCAATTTCCATATTCAGCTCATTATCTTCCACCAGAAGGATCTTCAGATCTTTTATAGATTTTTCTGATATAGCTTCCTGTTCTTCACGTTGATCAGCATCCTGATCTATTTTAAATGGAATCCTGATCACAAAGGTTGTGCCTTCTCCCTTCTTACTTTCAAACATGATCGTTCCTCCCATTTTTTCGATCAGTTTTTTCGTAATCGGCATTCCAAGCCCTGTTCCGGAAAATTTTGTACGGCTTCCAGTATGCTCCTGTGCAAACGGTTCAAAAAGGCGTTTCTGGAAATCCTTTGTCATACCAATTCCTGTATCTCGGCAGATAAATTCAATCGTCACTCTTCCCTCCTGCTCCGATGTAAATTCCTGACAGCTGATGTAGATATATCCGTTTTCTTTATTATATTTTACCGCATTTGACAAAATATTCATCATGATCCTTTTTACATATCCTGGACTTCCGATCAGATTCCAGTGTGTGACTTCTTTTTTCTCCCATACGACCCGGATATTTTGTTCTGCAGCTATTTGTTCGATCACAACAAATACTTCCTTGGAAATATTGCTCAGATTAAATGAAATTTCTTCCAGAACTACTTCGTCCGATTCCAGCTTACTCATATCCAAAACTTCATTGACCAATTCCAGTAACAGATGAGATGTTTCTTTGATCTTTGCCCTGCATTCTGTCTGTTTCTCCATATCATCTGCATAATGCTCTGCCACATCGATCATACCACAGATTCCATTGATCGGTGTCCGGATATCATGGCTCATCCTCTGAAGAAACTCAGTTTTCGCCTCGTTCGCTGCCTCTGCTTTTTTTGCCGATTTCAGAAGTTCTGCTTTATATTTCTCATCTTTTTCCTGTTCCTGTTTCTGATGTGCCAGATTGGTTGTATATATCCAGAACCATAAAAAACTAAGAATGATAAGATAAAGGAATACAACACCTGTTACACTGAGTGGCAGATTACTGAATACCTCTTTATCTGGTAAATACATGTAGATATAATAATCCCTTTGTTTCAGCATGATACCATAGCATCCAGTTCCTTTATTCTTCAGATGAAAGATATGCCGACTATCTGTATGCTTCTTCATTTTCTGAATAATCTCATTGTCTGCGACATCCTGTGCCAATAATTTCTCATCGTTACTGGCAATAATCTTCCCTTTGTCTGCAACGATGATCGTCCCGTCTTTCTCAGTATTGTACCCCTTTAAAAGACTCTGGATCGTCAAAGTATAATTTCTGATAAATCTCGGAGATGTGTAATAGTAAACTGCAACGATCCCTGGGGCATCTTTTCTAGCGCAAGCTGCGATATCGATACGTGATCCATCTCCTCTGGCAATCCGTTCTGAATAAGATCTTTCTTTATATCCTGTGTAATCCATGATGATGTCTTTTTGCAGATAATCAATCATCTCATCCATCAAACCTTCATCCATACTGTATTCACAGACTTTCTTTCCTTCTTCATCCAATACAAGAATACCATCCACCCAGAGTGACTGCAGATTCTCTTTCAGAAACTTTCGGTCTAACTGCTTTCTATTCTTTACTTCCATATCAATATTTGTACTCATCTGTCTGGCACTTTCGATCGCACGAAGGAGACTTTTTGATTCTGAAGATTCATTATAATGAGTATAGGTTGAGCACTGTACTTTGACATAGTTTACAATCTCCACCATTCTTTTCTCAGCTTCGTTTTTTTCCGTATGAAAAAAACAAAAAATTGCAGTGACAAACATACAGATGCCAAGCAAACCAACAACTATCCAGAATCGTTTTGCTTTTTCTCTTCCATTAATATCCAAGATCATCCACCTCCAAATATTTCTCTGGATCATCCATATATTTTTTTATGATCTTCAGGGAGGTACCATCCTTGTGCATTTCTTCCAGCTTCTGATTCATCTGTTCGCAGATCCCTCTGTCATCATTCTTTGCAAAAGCAGCTCCTATCCCGACGACCATCAATGGTTCCTTCAGAATGCGGAAGCTTGTATCATAATCTTTCATATACTGGACGATGGATTCCTCATGCGCAGCCACAGCATCCACATACCCTTTCCCCAGAAATGTATAGATCAATTCCATGTGTCCAAGACTGATCAGATTGCCAAGTTTGGGAATTCTCTTATCCGTCCGCTTCAGAAAGATACCTTCTGGTTTGCTTGTAGACTGGACTGCAAGGTTCTTTCCTTTCAGATCACTCAGTTTATGAATGTCACTGTTCTCATTTACAGCAACCACCTGGCGGCTTGCTATGTATGGTCCGGCCCAACGATAATCGTTAAGTCGTCCTTCCATGGAAAAACATCCCATGATACAATCAATTTTTCCACTTTCTACCAGCTCTTTTTTCTTTTCCCAATTGATCTGAACGATCTCCGTCCTATACCCCATTCTTCTAAATGCTTCCGTCGCCAGTTCAACATCTATACCTGTCGGGATACCATCCTCATTCAGGAAATTATAAGGCGGATAATTGTCACTTCCAATTTTTATAACAGGTTTTTTTGTTGTGTCAGACACTTTATCTGCCTTATCACATCCTGCCAAAGTTGCCATTAACATAGAAAATATCAATACAACAGTAAAAATTTTTCTTTTTTTCATCTTATAACCTCATTTTTATATCTCATCCTTATCATTCAGTAACCTGCGCTTCAACCCCCAGAATTTTATGCTACTTATTGTTTTTCCAATACCTTCATCTCAACTGATTTGGAAATATGCGCATTCATACCGACGGTCAGGGAATGATGAATCACCAAAGACTGATGCTTTTCCTCTGTCTGTGGACGGAACATCGTTTGAATCTCCTGCAATCTAGATTCCACATAATTATCTGTAAAATCATAACCAGAAAGATCGATCATCTTGTCACTCACATCATCAATATTAGGATCATAAACAATCTGTGTACAAATATCTGGCAGATCAACTAAACGATCACATTCTAAACTTCATAACTTTATCCTCCCTCAATTCATAAAAATTCCCTACAAATTTCCTATGAAATCTCTATGAAATAAAACAGCACTGCCAAACAGACAGTGCCTATCATTTTCTGCAATTGGCTGCCATTTTACAGGCCCTTTAGCTTTGCGTCACAGACTTTCGTCTGTTTTGCCTAGAATCTTTCTTTAATTATACCATGATAATGTCAGTATCAAAAGTAAAAAATATAAATCTAACTCCAATAATCCGTCTCGTATTCCAATCCAATATTCCCAGTCTTAAACACTGGATTCTCTCCATTTTTCTTCTGCTTTTCATAATCCCCCAATGCTTTCAGTGCTGTATTTGACAAAATCAAGATCACTGGAATATTGATCAATGCCATAACTCCCATCAAAACATCTGAAATATTCCAAAGCATAGAAACTTCCATTCCTGCACCAATGAACACAACTAGTGCAGATACTATACGAAATCCTTTCATGAATGTCTTTGATGGCTGTCCTTTGTGGATATAATTTAGCAAATTATCACAATAAAAACAATTTCCAAGAAGTGTTGTAAATGCAAACAATACCATCGCTACTGTGATAAAGAGTGGTCCGAAGTTTCCTAAGGATTCATGCAGTGCTGCCTGTACCCATGGTGCCCCCTGTAATTCTTGCGCAGGGGCAATTCCTGATGACAAACACATCATGGCTGTTGCTGTGCATAAAAGCAGAGTATCAATGAATACGGATAACATCTGTACTAAGCCCTGTTTGATTGGATGACTCACTTGTGCGGATGCAGAAGCATTTGGTGCTGATCCAATACCTGCTTCATTGGAGTACAGACCTCTTCTGATTCCCTGCATCATAGCTGATCCTGCAAATGCACCAAAAATTGCTTTGAAATCAAATGCTTCGCTGATGATCTTTGAAAATACAACTGGCAGATATGCACGGTTGATGATCATAACGATCACAGAGATCAGAATATATGCAACCCCCATAGCTGGCACTAATGTAGATGTTACTTTTACAATTCTTGATCCCCCGCCTAAGAGACACCATCCTGTGATCACTGCAAGAATTCCTCCGATAATCCATGGCGTCCATTTTACATCATAAAATGAGAATCCTGAAAATGTAGATTGTAAATTATAAGATGCAAGCATATTAAATCCAAATGCATACGTTGCGATCATGGAAATACAGAATATGATCGCTAATGGTCTGCAGTGAAGTGCTGCTTCAATGTAATATGCCGGTCCTCCGTAACATTCTCCATCTTTTCCTTTTCTCTTATAAATCTGTGCCAGCGTACTTTCGATCAGTGCGGATGCACTTCCGATGATCGCAATGATCCACATCCAGAATACAGAGCCAAATCCTCCAATGCAGATAGCGGACGATACTCCAATGATATTTCCTGTTCCAACTCGTGATGCGGTAGATACCATTAATGCCTGAAACGATGATACTCCATTTTCATCTTCTGGCTTTTCTACAACGGCTTTGCAGGCATCTTTAAATAATCTCATCTGTGGCAGTTTTGTACGGATCGTAAAATAGATTCCCGCTCCGATCAACAGTATTACTAGCAATTTGCTGTACATAAAAGTACTGATGCTGTCAATGATGATTCCTAACATAAATTCTCTCCTTGTACGATATTCTCGTATAATAATCTGGATCAATAGTTACAATTTTTATTGCAGCTACTTTAATTCAACAGAAAAATAGACAGTCCCTGCCTGAGGGACTGCCCATTCATTTTAAAAGTATGCGATTTTACTGTCTGCGTCGTTTTTGTATCTTATGATATAATCGCGATTTTCAGAATTCTGATAAATGATGAATATCCCGTTTTCCTGCCGTCTGTCGGCAGAAAGGTCCGTTGAACCTTCTTCGTATGACTTCAGAAGCTTTCGCTGCTGGTTTAAAAACCTATCTGTTATCATAATAACTCATTCGTATTGATTACGCAATTACAATTATCACTTGGCCATGATTTTCTGAGTGCCGCATAGGAGATCAGAAAGTTGGCAAACCAGCCAGCTGGTACAGCGAGCCAGACAAATGCAATACCAAAACGCGGTGCAAAAATCAAAGCAACTGACAAGCGGATCGCAAGATTTACCATATTAGCAACAAGAAATGGTCGCATGATCCCAAGACCGCGAAGGACTCCATCTGTTGCCATCTTGATTCCCATGAAGGTGAAGAAATAACCGAGCCATCTCATATAATTTCCAGACACCTGATATGCTAAAGCAGTTCCATCTTTCCCTAGGAACAGTGAAGAAATCTGGGTATGCAAGGATTCGATGATCATGAAAGCAAGGATTGCGAAACATATATCTAACACCAATGCAGCATGGTATCCCTTTTTGATACGTTCGATCTTCTTTGCACCAAGATTCTGAGAAACATACGGCGAAACTGCATTACCAATGGATACAAATATCAATGAAAAAACATTTTCTACTCTCATCGTTGCTGAATATCCTGCAAGTGCCTGTGTACCGAATGGATTCACAACTGCCTGTACGATCATCATGCCAATTGACACTGTGGACTGCTGAAGAACTGACGGTACAGCAATTTGAAGCATAGAATGTAACTCCTGTCTGTCAAACCAGTCAAAGCGACTTTCATATCGACGCATCCGGCACAAGAAGATCAAAAGTGACAACACTGCGGAAATCCCCTGTGCAATGAGAGTTGCGAGGGCTGCACCGAACACACCGAGTCCAAGTCCAGCTACCATCCAAAGATCCATCAATATATTTAACATCGATGAGAATATTAAAAGAGCCAACGGTATTTTCGATTCACCGATTGAAGTAAACATCGTTGAAAGAATATTATACATAAACAAAAATGGAAATCCCACAAAATAAACTCTTAGATACAATACCGCTTCATTCAGTATATCAGCAGGTGTTTGTAATACACTCATCATCAAATGAGAAAAACAAAAACCAAAGACACCCAAAAATATACTTAAGACCAGAAAACTGATCAATGATGTTGACACGATCGTTTTCATTTTGCCATAATCTCTAGCTCCAAAATAGCGGCTCACAAGCACGCCCGCACCTACACCCGCACCCAATGCTACACAAATAAATACATTTGTGAGGGCAGCACAGGCACCAACAGCTGCAAGTGCAGAAGAGCCTACAAACTGACCGACTATGATCGAATCAGCCATATTATACACTTGTTGAAAGAAGCTGCCGAGGATCATGGGCATTGCAAAAACAGTCAGCGCTTTAAGGGGCGCATCTGTGATCAAATATTCATCTTTTGACATTATCATATTCCTCCATAAGTTTCTATTGGTTATCTGAAAGCACTAACGATCAACTCAAAATGCTTTCGATTCGTTTTTATAAAACCATCTTTTTGTAATTTTGATATCTCCGTAGACATTGCCGCACGATCAATACAAAGATAGTCTGCCAATTGCTGTCGGTCAAAAGGAATGTCAAAAGACAACGATGACTGTCTGATAGATTCTGCTGACAAATAAGACAACAGTTTATCTCTGGTCGTTCGCTTACCAACATGTGTGATCTTGTCGTTTAGGATTAATATCTTATTGGCCAAAACACTGACCAGATTACGGATCAACTTCTGATGATGTTCGCATGCAGTTGGACAGGAAACCAAAAGTCTCTGAACATTTAAAAAAATGATCTCACAATCCTCATCTGCTGCCACGCTGACATTCAAAACAGCTCCCGGACTTGCTGCATATGGCTCGCCAAAAAAATCACCGGCATGGCATTTTGACAGAATATTCCGGTGTCCCCACAGATCTTCCTGCATAACAAGAACGCAACCCGACACCACAAGTCCCATAACTTCGGTAGAGTCCCCAGCTCTGAAAATATAAGAACCCCTTTTTCTGTAAATTGTCGTTGCATTTACGCAATGTAATATCGATATTATCTCGTTATCCGTAAGGCCTTTAAAAAAAGGACTGTTTTTTAAAATAGGCAAATATTTTTTCAAAATAATCCCTCCTGTTGGAAATCAAACATACATGTTGCAATTATTATACTATATTTTTTACAGAAACCCAAGTTGTATACTATTGACAGAGGATGGAAATGATAAAAAGATCTTAGAATAAAAGGAGAATATAGTAATGGATAAGAATATGTTTTGTTTTCAGTGTGAACAGACGATCGGATGCAGTGGATGTACAGGAAATTCTGGTGTCTGTGGAAAAACGGCAGATACAGCAAAATTACAGGATGAACTGACAGGTGCGTTGATCGGTCTGGCAAGAGCTGTTGACAGCACAACAGCTGTTTCTAAAAAAACTAGTCAAGTCATAATTGAAGGACTGTTTACTACAGTTACAAATGTCAATTTTGATAATGCTTCAATTGAAAGCATGATACAAAAAGTCAGAGCAGAGAAAGAAAGGCTGGCTCCTGATTGCAGCAAATGTCAGTCTCCGTGTGGTAAAACAGACGAATACGATATGCAGCAACTATGGAATGCAGATGAAGATACCCGATCTCTGAAGTCTCTCATTCTCTTTGGCATTCGCGGAATGGCTGCATACGCCTATCATGCAGCTGTTCTGGGTCATGAAGATGATGAAGTGAATCTGTTCTTCTGCGAAGCATTATTTAAGATCGGTTATGAAGAGAACACAGAAACACTGCTTTCTACAGTTCTCAAAGTAGGAGAGATCAATTTGAAGTGTATGGCACTTCTTGACAAGGCAAATACTGAAACCTATGGAACACCAGAACCGACAGAAGTTACACTTACCGTAGAAAAAGGGCCATTTATTGTAGTAACTGGTCATGATCTGAAGGATCTGCAGCTTTTACTTGAACAGACAAGCGGAAAAGGGATCAACATCTATACTCATGGTGAAATGCTCCCAGCCCATGCCTATCCATTCTTAAAGAAATTTCCTCATCTAAAAGGAAATTTCGGAACCGCATGGCAGAATCAACAGAAAGAGTTTGATCATCTTCCCGCTCCGATCCTTTACACTACCAACTGCCTGATGCCTCCAAAAAACAGCTATGCTGACAGAGTGTTTACAACAGAAATGGTTGCTTTCCCAGGCACTGTTCATATCGATGAGAAAAAAGATTTTACACCAGTTATTGAAAAAGCACTGGAACTGGGTGGTTACAAAGAAGATCAAATCCTCACAGGTATCAACGGTGGTACGAAAGTAACAACTGGTTTTGGTCATGCAGCCATCCTGTCCCATGCAGATACTGTAATAAAAGCTGTAAAATCAGGCGATATCAGCCATTTCTTCCTGGTTGCCGGCTGTGATGGTGCTAAGCCGGGTCGAAATTATTATACAGAATTTGTAAAACAGGCACCTTCTGACAGTGTGATCCTCACTCTTGCATGTGGGAAATTCCGTTTCAATGATCTCGATCTGGGAGAAATCGGTGGCCTGCCACGACTGATGGATATTGGCCAGTGCAACGATGCTTATGGTGCGATCCAGGTTGCTGTCGCACTTGCGGATGCATTTGAATGCTCTGTTAATGAGCTTCCGCTTTCCTTCGTTCTTTCCTGGTATGAACAGAAAGCCGTCTGCATCCTGTTAACACTTTTGCATCTGGGTATCAAAAACATCCGTCTTGGTCCTTCTCTTCCAGCGTTCTTATCACCTAACATTCTGAACTTTCTGGTAGAAAATTATGGCATTGGACCTATTACTACCCCGGAAGAGGATATTAAGACACTGATGAATCATCTGTTGGCATAAAGTAAACAGTAATTCCAATTCGAAGGTACAATATTTCTAATATGATGGAGGACATTGGTCTCGAAAAAACAGTTTCTCCCCGCTCCAATATTGGAACAGGGAGAAATTAATATTTCTGTTTTGCATTGTGTTTCCTGTAATCTACAGCTTTTGAATAAATTTAGCAACACCTGAACCTTGAAATTCGGGACTGCTCATAAGCATGGAATATATCATTTTCAACTAAGTGGGTTCTGAACAGTTACGCTTTCTCATAATATTTCGATAAGTTCTCAGATAACATGCTATCCTTAATAATGAACTGTCCTACATCTGATAGACCCACTTCCGGTTCTACATATGCGTCTTCAGCATCTGCATTCATATCTTGCTCCTTCCTGTTATCTCTTGTTGTTTCTTGATGCTTCAAGTATAATGAAATTCATAAAGGAAATAGACGTACAGCATGTGGACTTACCCACCCGATAATCCTCATGTTTTGCGATATACAGGGAGGTTATTCTCATGGGGAAACAATCTACGAGAGAAAATAAGACAATTTATCAGATTTGCCGGGAAGAAGCCGGTCTCACCAGATCAGAAGCCAGCGAAAAAATGACTGCTGTTTCTGATTCTAAAATTGAAAAGTTTGAATATGAAATGCAGGAACCCACACCTTACGATATCATCCAGATGGCTGATGCTTACAAGCGCCCGGATCTCTGCAATTATTACTGCTCTCATAAATGCGAAATCGGTCATCGTTATGTCCCGGAAATCGAAGTTTCCGACTTATCCAATATAATACTGGAAACCATTGCCAGTCTGAATGAGATTAATCCTCTTACTACACGTCTGATCCAGATTGCCCGTGACGGTAAGATCAGCGATGATGAGATCAAGGATTTTGCTTTTATCAGTAACAAACTGGATGAAATTTCTCTGGCAATAGATTCTCTCAATCTCTGGGTTGATAAAACAGCCGGAGAGCAGGGACTAAACATCGAATTGCTCAGAGAAGAAAAAAAGAAACAGAAATAAGTATGAAAAACAAGGCAGCGAACCTATTTATGGTCCACTGCCTCTTTCCTTTACATATGCTGTAACTGGTTTATAATGTATTCCGTTCTGCGGATAGCTTCTTCCACCTGATGTCTGGCATTATTGATTCGATCCTGCACCATCCAATCCACAACAAATCCATCAAAAAAGTAATCTGCAAAGGATAAGAAATCTCCAGTATTGATGTTCAGATTACAAGCCATGTTCACATCATTTAATTCCCTACTGAAATTACGAAGATCATATTTCGCCTGTTCCATATTTTGTCTGGCCTTATCCATCTTGGAGTGTTTCAACATCGTAGAAAAGAATCCACCGCCAAACATATCCACCAAGCCCCAATTTTTTGCACTGTTCAAGTTTTCTTTTGCTGTCCGAAGACTACTTAACGCACGTTGTCCTGCTTCAATCGCTTCTCGTTTCTCTTTTTCTATATCATATCCCATAATTTCTTCCCTCCTCGTATTTTTATGAGTTAGATGATATAAGTGCAATGATTCCGCCGATGATCAACAATGGAAATGCAATATAAATCAATCCGCCAACAACCATTCCTATCAAAATCACCGGGAAAAATACAACTGTACAGAGCAGCTTTAAGATTCCCCAGGATGCTTTTACACCAAATATAAAAAATTTTCCAACAAACCAGATCATGCATATAGCAAATAGTAATGATAACATATTCTACTCCTTCTGACTCCTGTTATGATTTGAATCCTTCATTTTTTGATTGTTTACTTGATATAAACTCAGATGTATTTCTCACACCGATTTTACTACTGAATTCTGGCTTCTTCTCTATTTTTTCAATTATCCGAATTAACCTTATTCTCCGTGCTGTATCCATCTGCTCACCTCATTCTAACAGTTCTGCCTTTTGATATTGTCAGTATAGCCGGACAACTTTTCAAAATATACACCTAATACAAAGAATTGAACATATGTAATTCTCAATTTTCGAGGAATATTAAAAAAGACCCAGAGGAAATTATTCCCTTCTGTAATTACTGCTATATTTGACATGCTTCCTCCTAAAGATAACAATTTGTCCTTTCATAGATATTTTCTCGACCTTATACCCATATTCCGTAAGCTCTTTTTTCTGGGTTTTGAGCATGCGGTAATAATAATACCGGATTGTTTACACGCCGTGTCGACAATTTCAGGAAAGGTTTTATAAAACTTAAGACAATGATATAAATTGCTTCTATCATATCCCTTTCCATATCGCTGAGTCAGTTCTTTAGAAATTTTCTTTATTACTCCTAACCCATACTCCGAGCGTTCATCTCCAATAGAATCCGGCACATAAAGATTTGCCTTTACACTGGCTTTTCCGTCTCTTGGAATCTCAATACGTTCCCCTATGAGTTCACTGTCATTTTCCATTTTTGTGGAAGTTCACGAAACTTCATATATCCTCCTATATCTGACTCCATTATTTTTAATATTGAGCGACTGGAAAAATAGAGTTCTCCTCCATCAATCCCGATTGAACATTGAACCCTGAGGCCTTAATTAGTCTTATCAGATTTGTTAAAGTCCCAGAGCTGTTTTTTTGCATTTATAGAAAAAGGTATTTTTTCATGAATATATACAATTTTTATCATATCGTGCTCAACAAACCTTAAAAACCGTATCTCCTAATCATATATATACATATCTTTTGTATCAGCTAACCAATAAAGATAAATTGTAACTCCAATCATTGAAATTGATAATATTATCATTAGAATTATTAGCCCTATATCTTTAACATAATTCCACATCTCTATCTTTTTCATTTGCTTAATAGGCATATATTTTTTTTGACCACATTGTAAATCATAAGCTAAATTGTATTTATTTATTATATTCTTTTGATCTTTTAAATATCTAATTTTTTTTCCTTTTGTTATCATTTGAAGGTCTTTCTTTGAAATACCAGGATATTCATCCCACTCCCCTTCTTTTCTCAATATACAAATCTCATCACCATTTTGAACTTTTATAAATTTAAGAATTTTTCCATTTGAAATTTCTTTTCCATCTTGAACTTTTTCTATTACCCCCTCTCTTTTATGACATTGTGTTTCATCTATTCTGTAATTCCATGATTCCTTCGAAATTTTCACAACATACGCTACAATAATTATTGAAAAAATAGATAAAATAAACGCAAGAGAAAATGAACGTTTCCCCCATTTTTCCATCCTAAAAAATTTCATGTTCCCAACCTCCCATTATAATTTATTATCTGTCTTATATAATAAACGCATCGTTTACACGACAAGTAAGAAATCATGGAAAATGACAGATGAAACCCCATACAATATTGGCTTAGATGACGCGATTTGGTTCACGTATTAATTGATACTGCTGGTTTAATCTCTTAATCTCTTTTTTCATCTCCACCACTACTTCATCCGGCTTTAAGATTCTGACTTGTTCTCCTAATGAAAATACCCATCCTAGGAACTGCCGGCTGATATGGACATCTACATTCACAGTAAAATACTGTTCATCTTCTGGAATCATCATGATATCTTTTCCAAATCTATCAATGATAACCCCTGCCAATGAATTATGGACCAGTAATTTTACTGTTTGTTCTTTGCCACCAAACATTCCAAAACTTTTCTTTGCATAATCGGCCATATCAAGCTTCTGAAAATGCTCTTTTCCTTCTCTTTCTTCTTTTGACATCTGAATCCTTAATATCTTATCTACCCTGTAATGTTTGATCTTGCCAGCTTTTGAATCAAATCCTACCAAATAATAATTCTCATCATCCCAAGACAATCCCCATGGACTAATGAGATACCATGCTCCGTTGTGTCGAAGCTCCATTTCCTTTTTTACATTCCATTGATAATATTGAAATTTGATCTTTTTATTCTCCGTGATCGCATTATGAATTGCATCTACCGTATAATATATACTTTCATTCATTGTCTTAATTCGCCCCGATACATAGACTTGTCTCTGCAGCTTCTGGGCATCGTACTTGCTGACCATCTTTTCTAATTTCTTGATCAATGCATTCGTCTTTCTCTCTGTGATAAACTTTGATGACTGGATCGCATCTACCAGAAGTTTTAATTCTGGTAATTCAAAATTCCTTCCGATTACATGATAATGATATCCGCTTCCAATTCGTTCTCCATCTATCTCAATTCCTAATTCCTCAAGATCTTTAAGATCCGCATAAATACTCTTGCGGTCAGCTGTAATTTCATATTCTGCCAAAGCCGACATGATCTCTGGCATTGTGATGTAATGTTCTTCATCTGTTTGTTCTAACATGATCTGTGCGAGGCGGTATAATTTAAACTTCTGATTCTTTCCTTTTGGCATGGCAGCTTTTCTCCTTACTATGATGCGTTTTAAGATAATATAATTATAGCATACATCATAGTATTCTTGTTGCTTCTGCCCTTTGTTTTACTCTTCAATCTGTCTTAATGCTTCCAAAATCTTCTCTTCTGTTACCATATCTTGTTTTACTGTAACTGCTTTATGTTCTGGTTCTAACTCTGATAAAAGTTTCTTTTTTTTCTTCTTGCTTAATCTACATAGTACTCCTGTTGATGTTACCATTACAACCTTCGCTTTTGCCTTGTCATCGATCCTGTCGTAAATCCTTCCTGCACTCATACTGTCTCCTATGATCGTATACGGACTATTCGCTACATATCCAATCTTCCCCATCCCCTTCATCTTTACCTGAATTGCTTCTTTGTCATACTCATTGTCTGGCTCTTTTTCCAGAATTATCTTCATACCTTTTTCCAAAAAATCTGAACCATAATAATGTTTTGTTCCTGTTAATGTAAAATATGTCTTTGCCATATAAAACTTCCCTTTCTGTACATTACATGGACTTTGCAGTAAAATTCACCTCATGCAAAATTTGTATCCTATTAAAAATCATATTCATCTGGATCAAGTCCTGCATCTTCCAACGTTTCTCTTCGTTCTTCCGGATCCATGAATTCTAATTCTTCCGGGTCCAATCCTGACATCTCAAGTTCTGTCCTGTCGTAATCAGCAGATCCACTGGAATATTGATATGCATCGGATTCTGATTTCTTCTTATCGTCTTCCATCATGTTATTAATAAACTGTCTCTTTGCTGCTCTTTCAAAAAATCCAAGCTTCCCATCGTGATCAAAGTCAAACATATTATCCAATAAACCTTTCATTGTCAGTTCCTCCTTCTTGAATACTTTATCTCTTTGATGATTATAGTTTATTACATATGGTGGGTTATAAAAATACCAGCACTTCTCTTTTTCTATAGAATAAGGGATGAGATATCCTATAAAAACACCTCATCCTTTATAAATCTCTTATTTTTAATTTTATCGATCCATACCAAACATTGCGATCACTCCAAAGATGAGCAATAATGGAAATGCAAGTTTCACAAGTCCAACAACCAACATTCCAAGCAAGATCACTGGAAAAAATACTACCATCAAAACAAATTTAGAAATTCCCCATGCCGCTCTTATTCCAAAGAAAAATAATTTTCCAAAGATTCCAAATAAAAAGATTAAAAATAATATTGTTAACATTTTTGTGTTCCTTCTTTCTTCTAGTTAAGCTTTGCGCCTTCGGCTTTCTTATTGCCGATTCATTATAATTCTATTATAATAAATTGCAAACAAGAAATACACTTCCTTTTGATGGAAATATATATATGTATTCCTCTGATTTTGAGAAATAAGGTAGGATTTATGCAATTATTTCACTAACTATGCAGATTTAAAAAGTCAATTATTAAAGAGTTTGAAGAATATTTAAATGTATATTTTTAACTTATAAATCTAGCATCTTATAAATCTCTTCTTTTGTTTTATCTGGATTGTCCTTAATCAATTTGTAAATAGGTTCAATTTCTATTACATCTTCTTCTAATTCATCTGCAATTTGTGGTAAAGTTTTATTTTTCAAAATTAAGATTGGTGAATTTATAGCAACAGAACGTAAGCATAAAAAGCTTACACAACAACAATTAGCTGATATTTCTTGGAATTAGTAATAAGACTGTTTCAAAATGGAAATGCGGAAATGACTTGCCTGAGATTTCATTACTCTTACCTCTTTGTAAGGAGTTAGAAATCAGTGTAAATGAATTGCTTACCGGCGTGAAGTGCCTCCGTGATATAGGTTCTGGCAGGCTCGATTCCACCCATAACCTCGATGACAATCTGAATCTCCGGGTCTTCCAGAATCTCCTTCCAGCTGTCTGTAAAGAGACTGCTGTCCATCCCCTCTCTCTAAGTGTAAGTTTTCCCCCACAAGAAAAGGAGCTGCGCACCAATTAGTGCGCAGCCCCATCTCCTGCATTATTATCATTCCAAGGAATTTTCTTTTTCTACACATCCTTCAGCAGCGAAGTCAGTTTCTCTTTCCGACGCATTCCTTCCAGGAACCTATTTATCAACTCTGTCTCATTCTGAAGATATGGATCCGTTTTCATGTCGCTCAGAATTTTCTCACAGTCTAATGCTTCCTTCTGCTCTCCATAATAAATAGCGGCCGCCGTTACCAGTGCGATTTCTCTGGTGTCATCGCCATCCTTTGCCGCCAGCCGAAGCGGTGTCAGCATTCGTTCCTTCAGTCCCAGCTTCCGTTCTGCCTGTCTTGCGTTCCGGTAAATCGTGTCATAGATATCTCGGTTCTGGAACTTGGCAATGGCATTCTGAGTAAAGTTCAGCTGTACCTCATAAGGCACCCCGTATTCCTTTCCAATGATTCGGCTCAGTACTGGAAGCAAATCAGCCATCATTGCCGCAATCTCTGGGTCGTTGGCCGCCTCACCGTAGACCTCATACCCCTTATAATCTCCCAGATAAGCCACTACGGCACTCATGAAATTATAGGTATAGATTTTTCTCTGAATCAGTCCCGGGAAATCCTCCTCCCAAGGCATGCGATCCAGATGAACCTGTAGCCCCGGTACCTTACCGTCCACCGGAAGCTCCGGATAATCCTGACTGATGAGATCCAGTTTTTCTGCCTCCGGCTTCAGAGTTGTACAGAAAATCACTCCTTCACTGATGACCGCATCTACACCTTCTTCTATCAACGGTTTTTTTACATTGACACCGTTCTCACAGCAAAATACCGTAAGCTTCTCTGCTCGTTTGGAAGCTGCTTCACCGAGGAGCTCTGCGAGCTCCCCTACATGACTGGCAAAAACACTGACAAATACCACGTCTGCCTCCACCAGGGCATTCACTGCTTCCTTTTCATCCGTAGTCAGTGCTGAGTAACCACTGATGTGCTGCGGTTCCCGCTTTCCTCCAAAATAGGATACGGTATATTCTTTTTCTTTCCGGAGCTGCTCCACCAAGGCATGATCCTTATCCAGGAAAGTAATGGCATATCCATTTTCCTGCACAATCGGAGCAATAAAGCCTCGGCCGGTCTGTCCGGCTCCGATAATGACTGCTTTTTTCATTTCATCACCCTTTACTCTTTCCACCAGATACAGGAATGGTGATTCCGGTAATATAGGTAGCGTGATCAGAAATCAAATAGCAAATCAGATCTGCTGTTTCTGAGAGATGACCCGGTCTTCCCAGTGGAATCGAACTCTTGTAATTTTCAAAGAATTTCTCCGGCTTCGTATCCACTGGCCAACCTCTTCCATAAGCCTGAGCTCGATACTTTTCATCATTATTTGCTGGTGTACGATCCAAAATGTCAGGTGCCACACCCACCACACGGATACCGAAAGGACCCAATTCCTTTGCCCAGGAAATGGTGAATCCATGAATAGCCGCCTTCGTAGCAGAATAACAGCTATGTCCACGGGAGCCCATCAGACCTGCACAGGAGGACATATTGATGATAACACCCGATTTCTGCTCAAAGAGCTTTCTTGCCACAGTCTGTGTCATGATATAAGTTCCCTTTTCATTCACGCCTACCATGAAGTCAAAGTCTGCATCACTCAGCTCGTACTGAGGGCATTCCTTATAGTAATCCACCAGGATTCGCGGACGGGTTACTCCTGCATTGTTTATCAGAGCATCCACATGACCAAACTTCTTCTCTACCTGATCTACAGCCTCTTCCACAGCCGCACGGTCGCAGATATTCAGCTTGATGAACAGTGTGTCTTCATCCTCCTGATAATCTTTCGGTTCTGCCATATCAAAGATAGCCACCTTTGCGCCGCAGCCCTTCAAATCCTTTACAATAGCTTCTCCGATACCCATAGCTCCACCGGTAACAATAGCAACCTTACCGGAAAGATCAATCCATTTCTCACTCATTTTCTCACTCATTTTTTTCTCCTATTACTTATTCCTATTACTTATTCTTATACGATTCCCAGGAAGGACAGCAGCAGAGCTGCCACAATCAGGAATACCAGGATTCTCACATACTTAGGGCCTGCCTTTTTAATGTAGAAGTAAACACCAAATACCACCAGCAACGGAAGCACATTCGGGAAGATCGCATCCAGCTTGTCCTGCAGATAAACTGCCTTACCTGCAACATCCGTCCAGGATACAACCGATTTCAGCTTCACATAGGTGGATGACAGAGCACCCATCATAAAGAGTCCCAGAACGCTTGCCATATTAATCAGTCTCGTCAAAGCACTGGACTGCAGAATGTTTACTACGGATTTCTGTCCCAGAGAGTACCCTTTGCTCATCAGGAAATACGCAAACAGGGAAATGCAAACGCCCCAAATCAGCAGAGGTGCTACACCTGCAATCCATGCGCCTGCAGATGCCAGCGGAATAAACAAGGATATCAGCAGCGGCCGTAGCATACCATGATTGACAGAATCACCGATGCCTGCCAGCGGACCCATCAGACCAATCTTTAAGTTTGAAATCAGTTCTGAGGAGGCGTCCAACTCTTCCTTGCTCGCTCCTTCCTTCAGGCGGACAGCCCGCTCTTCCTCCAGCGCACAGGACATACCGAAAAGCATGGAGCCCCAGGTTGCCTCGCAATTATAAAACATCAGATGTCTCTTCAACGCTTCCTTATATTCCTCAGGATTGTCATGATACAGTTTATTCAGCACCGGATCCATGCCGAAGGAAAATGCCGGAGCAGTCAGACGCTCAAAACCGGAGGAAACCTCTGCACAGAGATAATATTTCGCCCATCCTTTGATAATATCTTTCTTTGATACTAATTTATCTGCCATGATTAAAACCCTCCTTCTTCGTCGTCATCGTCAAATCCAAGTGCACCCTTCTCTTCATCTGCCTGCACATAGTTGCCCTGCAGAAGTGCGATACAGATTGCGAATACTGCTACACCAATGGTATTGATTCCACTGTATGCCACCAGTGCAAAACCAAGGATAAAGAACGGAAGCAGACGTTTTTTTCCGATTACCATAATGGTAACTGCGAAGCCCAGAGCCGGAAGCAGACCACCTGCTACGCTCAGGCCGTTAGTTGCCCATGCAGGAATGGCATTCAGGAAAGCGGTTACGGCATCTACTCCAAAGCACAGTGTCAGAGTAGCCGGAATTACACGAAGCGGAATGGAACAGAATAAAGGATACCAAAACTCTGCCCGGCGCATTTTCTTGATATTATTTTCCTCTATTGCCTTGTCTGCCAGATGGACGAAGTAGGAATGATAAGTTCTCTTCAAGTTATCCAACAGCACTCCCAGAAGTCCGATAGGTACCGCAATAGTTACTGCAATTTCCGGTGAAAGTCCTGCCTGCAGTCCCAGAGGAATTGCGATACATGCTGCCAGCCCCTCGTCGGAAGGAAGCGTTCCACCGGGTGCAATCGCTCCCAGATAAATCATCTGGAGAGATGCGCCCATAATCATCGCATTGGGAAGATCTCCCATAATCAGGCCAATCGGTACTGCAAGTACCATCGGCTGACGAAGCAAATGCAGTATTCCATACCACAGTTTGCATTGTGATAACCAATACATAATGCCAAACGTTAAAGCTAAGCTTATACTCATAACTCTTTCTCCTTCTTACTGTTTATTCCTTGGTGTGCTCATGCACCATTTTCACCGCGTCATCCAATTTAATAACTGAATCCCTCGGGGTCATCTGAAGCGTAATCTCTACGCCCTTGTCCTGCATGTCCAGAAGCTTTTCCACTTCCTCCTCATTCAGAGAAAGCTCTTTGGAAATCATCACCTTGTCCGTGCCATTTCCCAAGCCTCCAAGCTGAAGCTTCTCCAGCGGAAATCCCAGATCGTATGCTCTCTTTACACTCTCCACAGTTTTAAAGAGAATCAACATCTTTTCATTTCCGAATACCCCCTTCTGGAACGCCGCTACTGCCTTCTCCACAGAACGGATAGCCACCTTCACGCCCTGAGGCTTCGCCATCAGGAACACCTGCGCCAAAAATTTGTCCGCCGCAAGCTGATCATCTACGATTAAAATCGCATTTGCCGATACCTGTTTCAGCCAGGCGGTTACTACCTGTCCGTGCATCAATCTGAAATCCACTCTCACTAATCTAATATCTGGCATCTTATTCATCTCCTCCCCACGCATCAACTTCTGTTTCTTCTACTTCTTTCGCTGGTTCGAGAATTCCTTCTCTTGCCGTATTCATAATCGTTTCCGCAATCTGCGCTACATCTTCGCCGCTCTCTCTGGCTCCTGCCAGTTCTAATAGCATCGGAAGATTCATGCCGCAGATTACCTTCAACTCATATCTCTGTCTGAGCATCATAGCCACATTGCAAGGTGTTCCGCCATAAAGATCCGTCAGTACTATTGCTTTGCCGCCTGCCTGATTCACAGCAACCTCGCTCTGCTCCAGATAATCTTCTAACGTCATCCCCGGCATCAGGGAAACCGCCTGTACCTCTTCCAGTTTTCCCACTACCATTTCCGCAGTGGCAATCAGCTCTTTTCCAAAGAGTCCATGATTCATGATAATAATTGGTATCATTTTCCTTTTATTCTCCTTTCCACATTTTTCTTCCTACAGTTGCATCTTTCCTCAACTTGTAACTTTATACTACCACTAAATGTGCAAATTTGCAACTATGTATTGTAATTTTGTACATTTTAATAAATTTTTTTCGTTTATTTTGTGCATTTTTACTAATTTCTATTTCGATTTCCCTAATTTGCACTTCTTATTTCCACATTACAATGTGTAAATTTCCACTTTTTTATTTCCACTTCTTATTTCCACTTTGCAATGTGTAAATTTACACTTTTCATTTGACATTTACCTCAAATTCAAATAAACTACAAATAAGAATAACAATATATCAGAAAGCGTGATTCCATGAAGAAATTAAATGCCGCAGAGCGGCAAATGCAAATCATCAACCTGCTGAATAAGAACGGCGCCATGAAGACACTGGATCTGGCCAACTATTTTCATGTATCTCGGGAAACCATGCGCCGGGATCTACTGGCCCTGACGGAACAGGGGCTTATCGATAAATGGTTCGGCGGTGTCATTTGCGCTGACCAGCTGACTCAGCATCCCGTCATTTATGAGGATATGAAAACTTGGCTTCAGAGCGGTCATAAGACTTCCAACAAAAAGGAAATTCCTGTGCCCCCTTCCGAAAAGAAACCAGAAACCGACACTGCTTCTCCGAAAATGCAGATTGCACGAAAGGCTCTGTCTTTACTTACCCATGGTTCCACCATTTTTCTTGACAGCGGAGAAACCTCCCTCTGTCTAGCCCGGCTCATCGCACAGCTTTCCGGGTATACGATTATCACCGCCTCCATCCCTGTAATCAATGTCTGTATGGGAAGCCAGAACCAGGTCATTATCTGTGGAGGTGTACTGGCACCTCAGGTACAGGCTTCTGCCGGAACCTTTGCCGCTGATTTTCTGAACCAGTTAAATATGGATGCGGCCGTTTTTGAGAGCGAAGGCTTCCAGGCCAGCAGTGGACCAACCAGTAGTGATCTGGATTACAGTCAGGTTCAAAAGGCTGCTCTCCAAAACGCCAGACTCCGTATCGTTCTGGCCGAGAGCAGCAAAGCCGGTTATTCTTCTCTGACACAGTTTGCCGTCTGGGAGAATATCGACTGTCTGGTCACAGACTCCTGTCTTGATCCCACTTTTCGCAATAAATATGCCAATACCCTGCGCATTGTGTTTGCAGATTCGCTATAAGATTTCTGTATTTTAAAACAGGAGCGTGAAAACCATTCCGTTTTCACGCTCCTGTTTATATTTCTCTCTCTTTTCTTTCCAACACCCGATCCAGAAGTCCCAGTCCCTCCGCGATCTCATATTTCAGTTGTTCCAAATGTGCTATCTATCAATGAAAGCTGCTGACTATTATTTGAAACAAAAACCGTATGAACCACCTCGATATTTGAAGGTACAACTCCTCTCGCGCCGCTCTTTTTCAGACGCACCACCTATATTGATGAAAATCAAAAAAAAGCAGAAAAATTTTACCTATTTTTCTGCCCTTTCTCTATTTTTGATTCCTACTATATAAAAATGCAGCAATCCATGATGTTATTGGAACTGCCATGATAACTCCAAGACTTGAGGATAATCCCTGCATGATCTCAATTCCTACCGAATACATATTGATCACTTGCTGATATTCATAATTATATGCAAAAATAAACACTAATGTATTGATCGATCCTCCCGTAAATGCAAGAATCAATGTGTTTGTCATTGTTCCCATCATATCTCTTCCGACATTCATTCCTGACTGAAACAATTCCTTTAACATCATTTGTGGATTTTGTTCTTTTAATTCATTTAATGTCGATGCAATCGACATTCCAACATCCATGACAGCACCTAATGATGCAATCAAAATTCCTGCAAATAAGAGTTCTCCGATTTTTATATCTGTCATTTCTCCCACGTAAACAAGGTTTTCTATATCCGATACATTATAACCTGTAATTGATGTCACTCGCCCAAAGATTAATGCAAATGCTCCAGAAAATACGACACCTATGATCGTTCCAAGCATTGCCGATATTGACTTCTTTGTAATTCCATCCACCATACACATCGTGACAATCGTTGTAAATGCAACCACCAATACAGCTGCCAGAATTGGTGATATTCCTCGATAGATCATTGGAAGGAAAATAAAAAAGATACAAAGCATGGTAAAAATCAAACTTAAAATTGATGAAATTCCTTTTCTTCCTCCAACTGCAATCACAATTGCTACAAAAATGGCTGCCATCAGCCATACCATCGGGCCTCTATTTACACTGTATACAGAAGCCAGCAATTCTCCATTTGATTCGCTAACAATCGCTATGACTTTCATTCCCTTTTTACATTTTGCACCAAACAAATAACTTTGGGAACTTGTTGCCTGTATTGTTTTTCCTTTATGATCTCCAGATAAAAGCTTTAATTCTACGGTTTGCTTTCCACTTCCACTATTGGATAAATTTCCAGAAATCACTTCTGTTACTTCTGCTTTTTCAAAATTCCTTCCATCCGTATCAAGAAGCTTGGTCTTCTTGACTCCAGAAAAAGAAAAAAACAGCAGCAGAAAGAGAATGCCTGCGATCAGCAGACACACTCCTTTCATCTGTTTTTGCTTCATTGTTATTTCACAGTTGCTTTCAAAACTTTACTGTAAGAACCGTAGATTTTCTTACCTTTGACCACTTTGTATGCACGAACCTTTACATAATATTTTTTCTTTGATTTTAATGACTTGATCGTATAAGTAGTTTTTGTTGTATTTTTTTTCTTTGCATTTTTAAACTTCTTATTCGCTGCGTATTTAATCTGATATCCAGATACAGCATTTTTTTTGATCTTTACTGTTACTTTCTTTTTACCAGCTTTTAGCCTTGCAGATGCTTTTGCTACTACAATTTTCTTTTTTAATGCTGCTTTTGCATTTGTCAGAGCTTTTAAAGCATTTTCTACCTCACTCTTTGTTGCCTTTTTATCTGCTGCAACTTTCTCAGCTCCTGCAAGTGCCTGTTCAAAAACTCTGTAGCTTTGTGTTGTATATGTATTTTTCTGTTTTATAATACTCTCTGCTGCTTTAATCTCTTTACTGAGTGATGCTACATCTCCTTTACTCTTTGTGATAGAAAATGTTTCGTCAATTTTTTCATCATTGTCTGTACGATATGTATTGATCATTAAATTGTTTTCTGTCACGTCTACAACAGAATATGTTGGAACATCTTCCTGCCAACGGTGTGCAATGTATGTCTGCTGTCTTGGCACGAGATCATAATACTTACTTCCTGAAGAAGAACCGGCTGTCATATAAAGAACACCTTCTGGATTGATCACAGAACTTCCTTGTTTTTTGACAGTCTCAATTGCTTTTTCATCCATGATGCTCTTAAGATATGATAAATATTTCTGGTCATTTTCGTCTGTGCTGCCATCTTTAATGTTTCCAGGTGCCACAGTTCTTGTTGTTGGATTTTCACCTGCATCCATATCTTTCTTTAATTCTGCATCAAACTCATCATCTGTGTAATCATTCGTTTTTGTTCCGCCTAATAACATTTTGGATCTGGAATATGCATGATCATGTCCTGTTAAGACTGCATCAATGTTATTTTGTTCAAAGATCGGTGTTAACTGATATCTTAAATTTGTGATCTCTGGTTCATTAGAATGTTCTGCTGAACCATAGATATCCTGATGCAGTGTCACGATTCTCCATTTACAGTCTTTATTTGCTGCAATTGTCTGCTCGATAAACTGTTTGTGTTCTGCCACATTTGTATCCTGTGTATTTAACATGATAAATAATGCATTTCCATATTTAAAATAATAATCTCCACCAACGATCTTATTGCTTCCAAGTTCACTTGCATTTGTTCTGTTAAAATGATACGTATAGTTTGCATTATCTGCGTCATGATTACCTACTGTTGTTGCCACTGGAAGTGATTTTAATGCTTCTGGGCTTAAATAACCTGTATATTCAATTTCACTTTTTGATGCATCTTTATTTGGTGATTTTTTCTTTGTTGTCTGAATCTGGTCACCCGCAGACACAACAAAACTTAATTTATTATCTGTTTTTTCTAATGCTGCATTCAAAGTAGAAGACCAGTTAAATGCATCACTCTTTACTGCATCAGACTGTGCATCGTAAAATTTCTGACTGTCTTGTCCTTTTAACTCATTAGAAGAACCAATCTGTGGATCTCCTACAAACGCAAATGAAAAGCTCTTTGTAGATTTTGTTGTATATGCAGCTGGTTTTGTATAGCCATTTCCATTGTCATAGCTGTAATAGTATGTTTTGTTTTCTTTTAATCCTGTTGCTGTTACTTTGTTAGAATGATAAGTCTGCCCATTACTATCCTGCTCATCTTTTACTTCTGTTTGTTCTGCCTCGTACACCTTGGCATTTTTCATATTACGTCCTTCACCAATGATCAGTTTCGGAATACCATTATCTTTCTGATCTGAAGAAATTCCCTGCACTTTAGCTTCTACCTTTGCATCTGTGTTGTTATCATTTGTCTGTTTTTGTGTATACCATGCAAAATTAAGTTCCGTTGCATTACTTCCTGGTGATAAAGAAATCTGTGTCCAGTCATTCTTTAAAGTTTCCCATTCTTTCTGCCAGCGATTCCACTGTGCTGTCGTTCCCATTGTCTGTGCAATCTCTGTTGCATTTGATTTACCATCTGGAGCCGCACTTGCAAATACTGGTGCTGCATTTGCAGCAGAAAGTGTCAATGCCAATGCACTGATCATCATTTGTTTTCTCCAATTAGCCTTCATATATACCTCCTGATTTTTTATTCTCTTGTTTCCTGATTCATTGAGAAATTTTATCAGACGTATGTAAAATTTGGTCTTGGAGTGATGTAAACTTTTTGTAAAATTATGATTGATGATCATTACAATCACTGCAATCTTCATCTTCCGGCTTTTCTATACAAAAATGGACAGTCCTGCCTAAAGGGACTGCCCATTCATTTTTAAAAATATGCGATTTTACTGTCTGCATCGTTTTTGTATCATATGATATAATCGCGATTCTCAGAATTCTGATAAATGATGAATATCCCGTTTTCCTGCCTGTTGTGGCAGAAAGGTCCGTTGAACCTTCTTAGTACAGTTTTGCACCTGCTGGAATATGATCATCTACCATCAGAAGATGAAGTTTTTCTTCTCCTTCTTCTTCATGAATTGCACTTAAAAGCATTCCACAGGAATCAATTCCCATCATTGCTCTTGGTGGCAGGTTTGTGATGGCGATCAGTGTCTTTCCGACTAATTCTTCTGGTTCATAGTAAGCATGAATTCCACTTAAGATTGTCCGGTCCTCTCCTGTTCCATCATCTAACGTAAACTGTAATAATTTTTTAGATTTTTTCACTGCTTCGCAGGCTTTTACTTTCACTGCTCTGAAGTCAGATTTGCTGAATGTTTCAAAATCTACTTCTTCTTTGAATAATGGTTCGATCTCAACTTTAGAGAAATCGATCACTTCTTTTACAGCTTCAGGAGCTTTCGCTGCTGGTTTAGACGCTTTCTTTTCTGTTCCCAGAGATTTCATTGTTGGGAATTTTTTTGATTGCTAAGCTAACTCTTGTATATCCTTGTAAACCCTTGGAAAATGGGCTTTCCCGGATTCTATATACTTGGATACTCTTGGACGTTTTTTTGACTTTTGTGTGTCCAAAAGATGTCATTCGCCTTAAAATACGTCTTTTTATTTTATGCATGTACTGCTGTGTCAAACACAACAATACTTAGCAAGTATAACATATTTGCCACAGTATGAATAGGTATATTTTTCAATCTTCAAAGAGTTCAATCGCAGGACTCTTTTCTAAAAAATATCCATATTTTTTGATAATTTCTCAATTACTGATTTGGTAACATCTGGGTTTGCTTCTGCATATATGTTCATGGTAGTCGATACATCAGCATGTCCCATTACCTCTTGAATTACTTTGATGTTGGTTTCATTCTCGCAAAATCTTGATGCAAACGTATGTCTGAAGATATGGCAGGAGAATCTTGGAATCATAACAGGTTCTCTCTTCTCCTTTTTAGCAGCCACCTCTTCTTCTGAATTATGTGTATCCACAATTCTCTTGATTGCCCGGTTTACTGCTGCTGGGTTATGTGGCATCCCAAATCGGTTTGTAAATACAAAATTGGTCATTCCATCCACATTCTCAACACAAAAGCCTTCTTGCTTCTGTCTCTCATATTCTTCCTGAAGCACATCATATACCTGCTGCATCATAGGTATTCTACGATTACCAGCTTCCGTCTTTGGCAAAGATACTCTAAACTCACATTTATATGAATCATCCGCTCTCTGGTAATAGGTTAAGCTATGATTGATATCAATGATTCGATTCTCCAAATCGATATCATCCCAGCGTATCCCAATTGCTTCTCCTATTCTGCATCCAGTTCCTAACAAAAATACAAAGAATGGATACCAGTGATAAAAGAACGGATTCTTTGCTACATACTCCATGAATTTTCTCTGCTGATCCACAGTCAACGCTCGCCTTGTTTTTCTGGCACCACCATTACGCTTCTTTACTTCACAGTATGCTCCGTCTACCGGATTCTTCCTTATGATATCATCTCTGACAGCAAGCTGAAATGTAGGTCTTAATACTGTGTTAATTGTCTCAAGCGTATTAATCTGTAATCCCTGATTATTAATCAAGTCTGTATAAAAGAATAACACGTCTGAGTATTTCACATCTCTTACTTTCTTCTTGCCAAATGTATCACGAATAAAATGATTCCATGTATACAAATAATTACTGTAAGTAGTGCTACGCAATTCTGTTTTAGTTGATATGTACCTGTCAAACAAAAAGTTTACATCAGCTTTTCCTGCGACATAGATATCAAGTCCATCCAACTGGTCTTTTTGTAACTGTTCTTCTCTTTCTCGAAGCTTTACCAAAGACTTTGCATAAATGGTTCTTTTCTTGCCTAATGGATCAATATATACATATGAGTATCTTCCGTCGCCTTTTCTGTAACCCTCACCCTTTCTTAATACTCTGCCTTTACCATCTTTTCTACAAGCCATTATTCTCTCCTTTCCGGAGAAAAGAGCCTGTTCTACTGATTAGCCTGCTGCTTCATTTGTAATTCAACACCCATTCTAATCAATTGCGAAATGGATAGATTATGAGTCTCAGCATACTCAACCATTATCTGGTATTCCTCTTCTTTGAATTTAACAGTTACCTTATGATCAAAAGGTTTATCTGCTTTTGGTCTTCCAGTTCTAGCCATCTGTATGCCTCCTTCATATCTTAGTCATATTATACTTTTGGTCTGACCGAAAGTCAATACATTTTTTCTCTCTTTGCTCATTTTTCTCCATACTTGTTTGTATTTCTTCTATATTAATGCGTCATTTCTCATAATTACTTATAAAACTCGTCATCTACAATATGGAAAGTCTCCAGATATTCATCAATAATATCCAGATTAACCAACACCAGCTGATTCACTTTATAACATGCCTTTGCATCCTTCGCTAACTGCATAAACTTTGACACACTCATTGAATACATCTCTGCTCCTTCTGAATATCTGACAAATCTTTTATTATTAGTCTTTTTAGTTCTGCTGTCCATTTGCTAACTCCTCCATTACCATTTTGCGAGCTACAGGTAACAGATCAAACTGTCGTATCAATGCTCTGTCTATTTCTTCTCTCACGCCGGAATCCTCAATGACAGTTCCACTTTTTGCTCTAATGCAGCCTTTTGAAATTGTCTGTGCATCTTCAGGCATAAAATCAGAGATCTTACTTAATCCAAATCCACTCACATCCTTCGGATTTAAAATCACATGTACCGGAATATCCTTTAACTTACTGCTCAAAGGGACTACTGACACCTGCGGTGCACCATCATGATTACTTGCATCACATGAAATAATTATTCCTGGTCTGATTCCGCCCTGAATGCCATGTGGGTTTTTCCCAAAATCCGCATACACGACATCAAATTTATTATATTTACCATACTTTCTTTTTTCTGTTCGTCTGCTCATATCTATGCTCCCTTCTTGATGTGCATATCCAATCTGCCCTCATCTACAGTCACCACAATGCCGCCTGCTTCAATAACCAGTCCTACCTTAAAATAAGCATCCGCAACACTGCTGGATATAGCTGCCATATTCGCAACAACTACTCCACTGATTTGCTTTTTGCGGATCATATTCACAATCTGATTCCACTGGCGATCAACATCTCTCTGCGAAAAGCCATTGCGTCTTATCTTTCCCACGATTGAATATTCTTTTCTCTTTACAAATTCATGTATATATTTGCTCTGCTTGTCTTCAAGCATATTTACTTTTTCCAATGGAGCCTGCACTGAAAGATATTCTATGCAATCCATCTTTTTAATCTTTCTTCTCATTCTCTGCCTCCTATGCTGACTTCAAAGCCTGCTCTATCATAAAATCAAATGTCTTTTTCAAATAATCCTGCTTATCTGCAGGTAACCGCTTTAGCCTCGAATCTAATGAATCCGGTGTACAGTCTATTGCAAGTAAGCTATTTGCGTCTGTTTCATAAACTTCCATAAGCATATACAAATTTTTCATGCTCAGGTTTCTTCCTCCTTGCTCCACCTGTCCAAGTGTCGAAACACTTATTCCAGTTTTAGCAGCAACCTCTTCAATGAGAAGTCCCTTGTCCTTACGGATATCACGAATCACCGGACCAATTTTATATCCTTCATATTTCATCGTCGTACCCTCCAATGTCCTGTGCCATTTCTCTAATCATCTCTACAGCTGCATCTTCTGTTTCATACTGACCAAGCCACTTCCCTCTCGAATCATGTACTACTGTTCCGAATGCAGTCTGCGTAAATCTGCAATCCTTCACAGCCGGGACTTGTTTGTCCCGACCGGAATGATTTTCTGTTGTCGATCTACCAAAGGACTCCTTTAGCATCCAAAGTCCTCTGCATGAGATACAGTAATTGGCACTGGACCGACTTCAAGAGAATAGAGCCATATGCCCATATCTGTGATGGTCTTCACAAATTCCTCCAGATCATAAATGTCATCGGTGATCTCATTCAGGCTTCTGACTACTACAACCTCAAAATCTTCCTCTTTAAGTGTTGCAAAGAAAGCATTCAGTGCTTCTCTGTCATAGTCCCTTGTCATTGAGCGATCACAATACGCATCATTTATTATTACTCCATTAGGTATTGCCTGATCACGCATACTTTCAACCATCTGGACTACATTGAGTTCCGCTCTGCGTGACTTTACAAATGCAATACCCTTTGCAAGCTCCTGATTATCTGTACCTTCGTTTCCTACTAAGTTAAAATCTCTTTTTTTCATTTTGTTATCTCCTTTACGATTTCGTATTGGAGAGTTTTGGCGCCTCCACTCTCGTGGTGTGCTGTATCTCAAGCACAAGTATATTGTAATCTGCCACACCTTAATTGCCGACCGTGTACAGGCGACAATTATGTCGTGTAAACACGACAATCACTTTTCAACTGACACGCTTTTCATTGCTTTCATCATTGCAAGACACTGTCTTATCTGCAATTCATCCATATCTGAAAGAACATCCATTGCCTCAGATAATAGTTCCGACTTTTCTTCATTCTTTCCATACATTATGAAATCAACAGATACACCAAGTACGATTGCTAGATTATCTAATGTCTGTGTCTTAAAATCTCCACCATTTTCAATCGCAGATAATGCTTGTCTGCCTATACCTACTCTATGAGCTAACTCATCCTGTGATAATCCTATCTCCTTTCTTCTATTAGCAATTCGTATTCCTCTCTCATAATCCTTTTCTCTTGTCTGTGCTTTACTGCTCATAAATCCTCCTTGCCGCCCTTGGAAACGAACAAGTCGGATTACCTTTACAGCACAAAAAGACGCACGAGGAAACCAGTATCATAAATACTGTTCGTTTCCCCTGCGTCTCTGGTGCTTCCATCTTTTGATGTGCCCTTATCAGGTGGGCTATAATTTAATTTTCAATCGTTATATTCTGAAAGTTCCATTCTCAGAATGTTCCTTCATCATTCCCTCGGAATACTTCTTGAGTATAATCACTCGCTTGCATCTGTCACACTTAATTCCAATATTCTGAAGTGCCACAGCGGAATCATCACCGCATACAAAATATTCCATCATTAACTTGTTGCATTTTTTACATCTAATTTCTATAACATTTTCTTTGTTCAATTCAGTTCGCTCCTTATTCATACAAAATCATCACTATCTACAACTTTGTACTCGTAAAGGAAAGGGAAATCACCTTTGCAAGCCTTTTGCCGGGAGTTCCG
>OBJP01000144.1_pt1 | contig 64738 bp, 83 predicted proteins | sample 1519821 | NCBI WGS metagenome assembly OBJP01 (sample SAMN04209218, study PRJEB22552) | human gut metagenome | biome: gut; material: feces | host: Homo sapiens | place: USA: Oklahoma | reverse complement strand
CTGTTGCGTTCTCTAAAGTTTGGATAAATGTTCCGGTATCTGTGTATTTGTCATTCTTTACAGTGATTCCTCCACTTGTGCTTGGTGTAACTGTAGCATTCCAAATTTTCCAACGGTCTACTGAATAGCCTTGTTTTTCATAGCTTGTAGCACCTCTTTGATTGATTTTGAAATCCGGATTAATCAATAAATTCGGATTACTGAATTTTGTTCCTAAATAAGTTGCTAGTTGCGATAATAAGCCTTTTTTCAATCCTGCGCCATTATGCACAGGTAATAAGCTATTATCTGTAAAACTAGGCAATGCGTCTAATTCTGTTACTTGCTTCCCTGGCATTCTCTATTCCTCCTTGACTTTATATGTCCAATCCGTGCCGACTACTCCACTTGCTACTTCATAAGACCAATCGGCTAAGATTGTATTTCCTTTTTCATCTACTAAATCTTGAGCGCTTGTTGCGCTCAAATTTGTAGTAAAGTGATTGTTCATCACCATTTGATTCAATGCGTTATGTGATGTAGTTACATGCTTTATTCTATCGACAAGCCACTGAATAGAAGCTTTGTCTTTGAATAGGAAAGCCATATACTAACCCCACATTGTGCTTAAATCGTTTGTGCTAATTGCAGTTAATCCTGAGCTCTTAACATATCCTGATAAATCAATATCTGTATTACCAATCTTTTCAAACGTTTTAGTGTCTGCAATCCAAATATACTCATCATAAATATCTTGAGTTCCATGCGAATGTGCAACTAAATAGATAACGCTATTTGAGCCTGTAACAGGTAATGAACTTACCTTTTCATACTTAATAGATGCGATGTTTCCTACTGCCGAATTAATTAACGATTGTACTTGTGATTGCGTTTGATATCCTTTTCCTGCAATCGTTGAATTAACCTGTGTAGCATTTTGAAAGCCGCTGTCATTTGTTAATTGTGATACCTTTGTTGGCACTGAAATATCTACGGCTTTTGAGCTTGGTTCAACCTTTGTACCGTTAACCTTTACAGACTCAATCACATTCGCTTGAGCACCACTTGCGATACCACTTAATTTGCTTTTTTCTTCGCTTGTATAGTCATTTGTCGATAAGCCTTTGCCGCTTTCCACATCAACTTTTCCACCTAATGCAGTTTTAATTTTGCTGATTAATAGAGTTAATCCACTCTTATCTAAATATTCAATAGTCATTATTTTTCCTCCTTATAAACTATTCCATATTTCATCTAATTCATTTGTTGATACCGAAGTTACAGAACCTTCTGCCATAGCTCCAATATCTTCCGGTGTATATACCGGTCTTGTCTCTGTTTTCGCCCATGCTGGAACTGTTGGGTCTATTTCTTCAACTTCTCCAATGATTTCATTACCATTTAATTTAGGCTTGTTCCTAAGTTTTTCATAATCCGTTGTTCCTACATATTGTTCATTTAAACCGAACTGAATATGATCTGATTCGTCTTTAACGTCGATTTCTATACTGTTTACCAGAATCATGTGATCACTTCCTTGTTTAACACACTATACACATTAACTGTTTTTATCGGCGAAGCCATCGCTATGCCGTCATATGTAATCATTCGTAGTTGGATATTGCAATTTCCACTTTTAAAGCTTAGCGTTTCTTCCTGCGTTAAAAAAATTGAAATAACATTATTTTCGATTTTTAAATCTGTCATTCCTTTTTTCAATAAATATCCATTTTGCTCAAATACCACATAGATGTGTTCCATATCTGCTAAATCAATATTATTGACCATGATTTGAATTGTAGGTGTTGTTCCTTGTCTCATTCTTTCACCTTGTACGTCCATTCCTCGCCTACATTTCCGGAGTCAACTACATATGCCCAATCCGCTAAGATTGCATTTTTATTCTCATCAATAAGACCGCTTTCTGAATCTGATAATAATTCAGTTTTAAAATGATTTGTCAGAATCATTTCCATTATTTTCTGATCAGCTTCACGGATTGAAGCTCCTAATGTTTTCTTCGCATTTCCTTCAAAATCAATTCTTGCGTCAACTATCTCCGCATTGGCATTCAATGAGCTTTCAGTTGAAGATATAATTGCATCAATGCGTGTGGTTAATTCGTTCGCTTTTTTTAATAGAGCAAGATATTGTCCACGCACTGCATTTCCAGCATTACTATATGTAACACCATTACCACCTACACGAATATCAATTAACTCGTTCAGGTTTGTCTGATTGCCATTAGTGATCGTCAATAAATCCAATCTATGCATAATGGTGTCATATTTCTGTTCGATATAAGCATCAACCAATTGTTGCCAACCGTATTCACTTGGATCTACTTCAGTTGTTCCGTTTGGCGCTCTCTTCACGATAAAAGCTAATTCATTTGTCACTAGCTGCTTATTACCACGAATCAAATGGACTGCTAGTTCAATTAATCCGTTTTCCTCAAAAGGCTTTCCTGGAATATAAAAACCATCTTTGTCAGATGGCAATAGTTCTACATGTAATTTTCCATGATTTAAATATCGAATATGAATTTGTGGTGTATAGTCATCATATTTGCTTCCATCACTTTTCAATATAACAGGAACATTAACAGACCCTTCGCATGTTTCTAGACCTTTAATTGCCACAAGTTGTAAACCACTTCTTAATAATTCCATCAAATCAACTCCTTCCTATACATATTTTGCATCTATTACAATTCCATTAATCAATGTTAGCTGCAGCTTTTTTTCTCCATCTGAACCATTCGCATAACACTTCGGTCTAAAATAGCCTAATGGAACAGTTCCAATCGCTAATAAATTAAATGGTCCGCCATACGTACCACCGCTACTGCCTTGGTTTTGCCCGAAATATTTGCCGTTATAATACATGGCTACGTGACCATAACCGCCACCCATGTTTGAACCCCACACGGCAATATCACCATTTTGAGGAGAACCCACAACGTCACATGAATTTAACATTCCATTTGAGGCTCTTTGTGTCCAAATATCCTTAGCACCACCACTGGCAGTACAATGCGCATATCCGTAGCCTAACCATTTCATATAGAATGCGTATCCGTCCCAACATTGAGCTCCATACTCACCATCTACGTTGTGACTTGTGCCATTATAAGTGTTAACGAACACAGAAAAAGGCTGAGCCATATTACTCAACTCCTGTCACGATTCCTGACCTAGTAGTTACTGATTTTGTAACAGTATAAGTACCTGTTAATCCAGTTTTACCATCAATCTTTATCGTGCTAGAATTTTCACTTAAAGAAATCTCATTGTTTTTGGTAATGATATCGACACCATTTGTAGACACCTTAACTTTATTAGTGCCACTAAGTAAAGTTATTGAGCCGTCATTATTAACGGATACGCTGGCATCTCCACAAATTAATTTAATACTATGCGATAAATATTTACCGTCAGACTTTACAGATCGGAACGCAATTCTTTCAGGAAGAACATTACCGCCTGCATCCACCGCTTTTATATCTGCCCAAACAGATCCTTGCGCAACCCCATCAGTACGTGGCTGCATATTGATTTCTGCTCCAACATTAATATCCTTTATGGTGTTCAAGACCCCTTTAAAAGTTCCGTCATTCATGACTAACTTACCGGTATCCATATTCAAATAAAAGCTACCACTCTTATCCGAAAGAATGCCTGTAATAATCGCATTCGCAATCAAACCTTTTGGGCCAAATGCATTACCCCATTTCCAATCCGTTCCATCTTCGGTTCTTGTATCAGAGAACTCTAATCCGCTAGTTCCATAGCATGTTGCTCCATACGTTGGACTGTCTGGATCTAAATCTTCCATCTTCATAGCTCTATAATCCATCTTCTTTGCAATGTTTCTTTGAGCATAAAGCGAAGCTTGAGTCGCATCAATAATTCCTTTTATCTTTTCTGCAATCAAACTAGATGTCTTTTTATCAATCACCTTTTGTGCTGCCTGGATAACACTATCCGCATTTTCAAAGTACTTCGTTTCATAATCACCTAAAGTCATACTATCGTATTTTTTTAGGATACAATCATAATCACATTCAATTAATCTTGCCTTGGTTTCGATATTCAACTTTCTGTGTTTAATATGAACTGTATCACCAAAGCCAATTGAAACAAGATTCTTAATATCTTTGTAAGCATCCAGTCTTGCCAAATCTACAATATCAACCTTATACGTGATATTAGGAACATCACAATTGGTCTCAGTGAAATAATCAGCCGCTCTTTTTCGCAACACTTTATATAAATCTTCCAATGTGTCGCAGACTGTGATTCCATTCGATGCATCATCTTCCTGTGCATCTTCTTTTAGCTTTACGTCATCAAACTGGATAAAGTTCCAATATACATCTGGATAATTATTAATAAAAGGAGAATCAACACACTCCTCATTTGGCAATACGTATCCATTGTAGGCTTGCGGATATATTCTTGTGATTAAATTTTCTGTGTTTACGACTTCCTGAACGCTTTTCAAATTGTATCCGAACTCACACCTAGCGCCTTTATCCAAACCAATTCTTTTGTTGATCTTGATTGTGTAATCGTCATAAACGATCTCTCCACCCCATCGATTTATAAATGTATTGTCTGCGTTTCCATTGATAGCTTGCAAACGATTTATTTTATTAAAATAACACGTAGAAATATCTGTGATATCCGAAATCCCTTTAAAAGACGTTCCGCTTAAAATTGTATTTAACGCATCCTGGCCATTCATATTCACGCATCGAGTATCCCACAAAGGTGGTGTTGTCTTGACCATGTAAAAAAGCGGATACGCTGTTACTTGAACATCATAATCCGCTTTGTCTACATGACGAATAATAAACAATTGGTCTTTATTAAATAATGCTGGAACTTTTAAAACTGCGCCATCAATGATATTTTCTGAAATATCATCAATAGGATGCACTAATTTAACATACCATTCCCCGTTCAAAACAACGTGCATAACGCAGCTAGATGGATGTAAAACATAATCACCATTCTTTTCATAGCTTTTATTAAAAGGCTTATACAATTGGATCATAGTTCACACCTCCAGTTTGGAATCACTTCACACTTAAAATTTCCACTAACTGTAATTGAATTTGAACCTTCCATTAAATATAAAGATTCAAAATCTCCACTGACCTTGACATTCTGTAAATCGCCATTTTCTCGATATGCGACACATCTATCCGTATCAATATAAATTGTTCCTGATGTATTAACTGTCATCTTATTACCATTTACAGACAGAACACATTGACCTTCACCACTAATGATATAAACAGGATGAGAAACTGCATAAGGATTTGTCTGCACCATTCCACAACTATATCTATCTTGACCAATAAACAGATATCCGTATGGATCACAAGTAAATGTGGCCACAAAAGCATTAATTTTTTTTGTGCTTTCTCTTGATATATCACCAAATTCGACTTTTTTGATTTTATAAAAGATTTCTGAATCATCCATCATCATAAGAGTCTTAGATTTACGAATCATTCTTTTATAATCTCTAAAAGTTTTATTCAGGTATTCTCTTTTTTCTTTGAAATTAAAATTGATATTAAATGTAATATCGTCATAAGTGCCTAAATCTTCGAAATACTTACCATCTCTTCCAGGAATATCATATTCTTTGTAGTTGCGCTTAGGAGTCACTATATCAGGCCTTCTGACCGGATATAGCTTCTCACGAACGCAAGATACATTATCTAAATAAATATCAAATGAACTCATTCTACGCCTCACCTCTCATATAAGCGTTGGAAACACTTCTAGATCCAATAACTCTTTCCATAGATGAAGCGATATTACGACCATCCAATGTTGTAGTGTTATACACAACAAATGTTGGATCGTACCGATAATTCGTATTATCAGTAAACGAAGGATCCATTCCAATATCCATGATATCTTGTAAATCTTTGATTTGGCTTTCTACTCTACTTTTGTTTCTGTCAATTCCTGTAGCTAATAAATCCATGAAATCAGGCATCCATTCATCTGCATCAGCAAGTGGTCCTTCATCTGGAACAGAGAAATGCAGATTTTTCTTAATAAAGTTTGTGACTCCACTAATCTTTCCTTTTACCCATCCGGTAAATCCTTTCCAGATACCACTCGCAAAGTTTGACATCATGTCCAATCCCCATTGTAGAAATTGACCAGGCAATGATTTTATCTCATTTGCAATATTCTTAACCAAATTAACTGCTGCACTCTTCCCTTTTGAAGCAAAATCTTTTGCCCAATTGACAATCGCAGACAACATATTGCTGATCCAATTTTGGAAGCTATTTAAACCATTCGCAAAATTCTCACCAAGATTTTGGAAAAAATCGTTGATTTTCTGTTTTACATTATTGAAACCATCCGTCCATGACTTTTTAAATCCTTCCCATAACTCAGAAACCTTATTACAAACGGACTCCCAAGTTTCCGTCAAGAAATTAAGTACCTCATCCCAGTTTTGAATAACTAATATAATTGCCATGATGGCTGCAATAATTGCAACAATTATCGCAATCACAGGAGCTGCGGCGGTCATTAAAGCTGCAACTCCACCTGCTGACCATCCACATGCTGTGCCAACCGCCAGTATCAAAGGAGCAATCGTAGTTAAAACCGCAATAATCCCAATAAAGACCGCAATCATTTGTTGAGCTGGTTCAGGAAGTTCACTAAATATCTGAATAATTGTAGTCAATGCTTTTGTAAATTCAGTAAACACTGGCATTACTGCCTTTGAAAAATCGGCCATAGCCTCATTGTAATCATCTTGGGCCTTGTTTGACTCAACCAATGCCTTGTTGTTCTCATTCCATGCATCTGCTGATTTCATTAAACCTTGATTGGCCATTTCATCCAACACTAACTGTGCACGTTCTGAATTATCTGAACATTGTTCTAATTTTTCATTGAATTCATCTTCGGATGTTCCAGCCCAATTCAACATATCCGCAAGATTACCGGTAACTGTACCTGTCTTGATTGTCTCGTTGATTGACTCAGCCAAACCATCAATTGGAATCGAATCACCATACCGGGCCCAGGCACCAATTGCACCCTTAGTGATTTGCGTTAACTGACTTTGCTCCAAGCCAATTGCCTGTAAGTTTGCAGTAGTTGTAGCAGCAGATTGCGTATCCCCTAACACTCCAATAAGCTGCTTATACGTTTGTTTCGTCTCCTCCGTTGTGTAATTTAAATGAGAAGAAGAAACTTCTAAAGAACCCATGATTTTTAAATATTCTTTTGATTCTTCGACCGCACCTTTAATACTTTCGACCATACCAGATGCGAATTCAGATACCTGCTCAGCAGCCTCATGCAAATTAAAACTTTCTTTAAAATCTTCTATTTCTGACTTAGTCTTATTCAGTTTGTCTCCAGTTTTCTGCGAGCTGCCTCCGATTTTTTCAATTTGAGTTGATGCTTCGCCTGCACCCTTTGATAACTCGTCCAATTTAGCATCATTATCTGATATTTCAGACGATAATTTATTGGCATAAGCAGTTGTCTCATTAAATGCAGTCTTCAATTTAGAAATCGTTGATTCCGTATTCGCATAAGCTTTTTCTGCTCTCTGAACCTGGCTTGAATTCTCACCATATTCATTCGTCAATTGTTGGATTTCTTTGGCCTGTGCCTCAAGATAATCCATTTGTTTTTTTATCTGATCCGATAAAAGCTTCATTTTATCTGACTGCTCATCATATTGTTTCTTCAGAACCTTATTTTTCGCAGTCAATGACTCCATGCTGTCAGCTTGAGCATCAAATTCACTTGATACAGCTTTTAATTCAGACCCATACTCTTTTAAATTCTGATTGATTTTAGAAATGGATTGATTAAATTCAGATTCACCTTTAATCGAAATCTTTGGACCAATATCATATCCAGCCATATCATCACCTCAAATCTACATTAATATATTCTGGCTCTATATATTCGTCGGCATATCCATCTAGAATGACCGAAGCATCCGTTAGATCAGCTAAATAGCCTAACGGCATTACCAAAAACTCATTGGATGGAATACCAATCTTATAGGCTTTTACCATTAAGTATTTGCTTGAATCACCTTGAAGCTTTTTTTCTTCTTTTTTTTTGAAGATTTTAAAGGCTTAGCCTGGATTTTTCTTTCTTTTGATTTGGAAATACATTTCTTGATTTTTGCAACAATTGCCTTCAATTCTTCTGGATCAGAAGGAATCAAGTACCCAATTGTATCTTTTGGAATCGGCTCCAATAATCCATCTTCGCCAATTGGTGCTCTATCATACTTTTGTCGCATGATATTCATAAACGCACATCCTGAATCAATCATTAGATAAAGCATGCTGATCATCATGTTTGCAGCTTCGGCTACATCCTGACCTTCTTCAATCTTTTTAGCTGCTTGAGTAAAATTTCCCATTTGAGATACGCAAGCTAAAGAAAAAGACATTGGATATCTATATTCTCCAATGTCAATAAATTGAATATTCATGTCCATAAGTCACCTTATTCAACAATATTTGCCTTTTTCTTCAAGTACGCAACGGCTTTTGCTTCATCTGGTAAATCTGCGTAGCATTGCCATGCATGATCACCTGCTGCATCACGCATCACGGATCCCGTGATTTCAGGCAACTGCCAATCGACTGTATCTTCTTTTGTCTTCGCAGAACCACCTGGAATATTAAATTTAACACGATTAAACCAAATTGCGCGATAAAATTCTTCGTTGTTATTTTGATGTAGCTCAATAAGTCCACATCCAACTTCAATTGACTTCGTATTGTCATCAAATACATATTCAGTAACAGATTCCTCGCTAACTGTAATTTTATTTTCTTTAATACTCAATAAAAGTTTAGATGTAGCAGGCATCAATTCACCAGTGGTAATAGTCAAAGTTCCTTCTTTGAACTCTCCACCTTCCGTTTCTGCAATTTCATTGTCTAAATATAAATTATTATTGTCTGTAGTCGTAATATCAAGACTATACTCACTCATCTTTTCGGGAATGTTACCTTCTGAATAAGTCGTAGTACCGTCTGAATGACTATATTTCGCAATAATTAATTTTGATAAACCTTTTTTTGCCATTATTTGTTCATCTCCTTTTTAAATAATTCATTCATTTTACTGTCCATTGCTTCAATACTCTTTTTTCTGTATTTTCGAACTGCACGACCCACAAAATCATTTTTAGGTCTGAAAGACGTTCCTCTCAAGATTGATCTAGCAATCAATGGGACCGGAACTCCCTTTGGATACTTTTTAGTTTTATGACTTGAATATCCGGCAAAACCAACTTTGACATTGATATCATCGCCCTTGCTTTCCATATCTGAAATACCAAGACCTTTCTCAAGAGCTTTTTTCTCATAGTCCATAGGCCCTTGGCTTGCATGATTGGATGTATGTAATGATTGTATTTCACTGCGAATACCATCTACAACCACTCCAGTGCCTTCATACAATGACATCTTCATGATTGGAACTACATCATCTTTTTCAAGTTTCTGCAGTTTATCAAGATATTCATCAAAATCATTAAATTCAATTTTGGCCATCAATACTCCCAATCGAATGAATAATGAATGTAACTCGAATTTGTTTCATATTCGATATTAATTATATTGAATGAAATTCCATTGGCATTAAACAAATCAATAATTTCATCCACTAAATCATCAAACTCAATTTTCGTATAAATATCCAGCGAACCTTTTATAACGATTTCATCATGCTGATTGTCCAAAAATAAAGAATCAGATTCTTCTTCTTGCCAAACTATATATCTATCGCCTTTACCTCCTGTTGCATCATAATGGTAAATTTCATTAGTGCTTGTATACCGCAGTAATTCTGCAAATTTTTTAAGCTTCGAATTCAAATTTTTCATTTAAATGCATCAATGTAAGCTTAGTAATTTGTATACCATTATCATCAAATGTATGTTGAATCTGTGAAATCTGATACTGTGTACCATCTTCCAAAACAACAATATCGTTATATGTAATTGAACGATCTCTGTAAATAGATACAGATTCATCCAGTCTATCCTGTGCTTTTTTAGCTTCATAAAACTTTGTAACACCAATTACTTCATAAGAAAAATAATAAGAAGATTTAAGGTGCAATTTAGATACAGGCATAAAACCTTTATCCTGTACTAATACACGCTCATAAATCTTCAGGATTCCATCATCAAATGTCATTATCTTCCTTTTTGTGACCACAGGATATTGTTCAATTCATATCTAAGAGATCTAGGCATAGCTAGTGGGCTATCTTTATTAGCTCTTTTTCTGAATAAGAATGCTGCGTAGTCAATCTTCGCCATATAATAATCAAAGGAATCATCATCGACGATTCCTTCTCTTGTCATAAGGGAAGCAGCTTGCTCCAACAACATTTTTAGATATTCATCGTTGGCATTTGTTTGAGGCATTTGGAGATTCTGCTTCAGGACAGTTAGTTCAGTATCTTCTCCAAAATCCATTATTTATTACCCTTTTGTGACTTTTACAGTATAAACAAGTTTTGACATTCCGTTCTTAACAGTAACAACTAAATTCTTAGTTCCTTCTAATGTTAATTCCTGGCCATTATTGTATTTCTTTCCACCGTACATAATAGTCACTGATGCTCCTTCTTGAGCTGGAACTGCATTAACAACGGCATTTGATGTAGTTGCGCTTACTTCGTATTCATAAGTATTCGCATTGAATGCTAATGTTTCTGAACCAAGAGTCAATGATGTTAAAGTTGCATCATTTGCATCATCGGCACGGAATGTTGCTGATGTCACTGGTGCTTTACCATCGATTGTCATCACACCGAATCCTTCATCGATTGCCGGTTTTCCATCATAACGAGCTACTCCACGGAATACTGTCTGATTGTCTAAGAACTTAACGTGTTCTGATTGATCAATCTTAGCGCCGGCACGTTCTCCTAAAGTGTACAAATCAAAGTGTCCGAAAATGATATTATTGTCTGCAATAAAGTTAAGCTCAACAATTTCACCACCAACGATAGGCATTGTATTCTGCATTCCTGCAACAATAGCACCATTCATATCTGCATCCAATGATTCTGCCATCAATAATTTATGCGTCTTTTCATTCATTACCCATGTTAATCCTGCAGAAGAGTAATCATTAATTACACATGTTGATTTTTTAATGATATCTTTAAACAATTCTTTTCCAGTAAGATTAGCACTGCCTTTTAAAATATTTGTAACATGCAAATCTTTCCATGCTCTAGCTGTTGAAGGATAATCGTTTGGACGTGTTTCTTGTGCTAATCGAGTAACAATACCTAATGGCATTTTAACTCCGTGCCCAAATACGATAGCTTTATCCAATGCTTTACTAATTGCTTTACCAATCGCATTAATGATTTCTGTAGCTAAATCTTCATCGCTATCTTCTAAGACTGCATTGCATACTGCGAAGAATCCGGCTACTGTGTATCCATCCATCTCAATGTTGTTGAATTTCAAATCCATTTCATTCAATGATCCACACATTTCAGTCCAAATACCTTCTGGAATATCTCCCATGATATTTTGACGAGACGTTCCACTAACACTCTGCAAATTAACTCGTGAAATCAATTTAGAATTTTCTTCTACTGTTTGACGAATTAAAGGCAACATAACTTGTGGAATTGTTAATCCAACATTTTCAATTGCACGATGCTCTTTAATGCATGTTCTTACGTTTGATAAGAATTTTTCTACATTCTCATCTTTGAAGAAACGATCACGTTCTTCGATTGGCATATTGAAGAATTTATTTCTTACAGTCATTTTCTGTTGTCCTCCTCTATTTTCTTCTTGCTTAGGTTCATCTGTTGGCTGTTGAGACTCTGCTTCTTCAATCTCTTGTTCGATTTCGGCAATTGTCTCTTCCAACTCTTTCTTCTCGTCTTCGTACTCTTGTTTTTCTTCTTCTAACTTTGCGACTTCTTCTTCAACAGCTTGTTGTTCTTCTTCTGTTGAATCATCACGTAATTCAGAAATCGCAACTTCTAATTCTTTTGTACGTTTTTCAAAATCAGATTCTTTTCTTCTTAATTTCTCAAGATTCTTTTTCAGCGTATCTAATTTTTTACGCAACATTAAAACTTTTAACATGCTCATTCTCCCTTCAATCTCTTCAGCATTTCTTTTTTTCGTTGTTCTAATTTTCTAGAACGAATTGTGTTAAATTCCTTTTTTCGCGCAGATACCTGTGTATCTTCGTATGCAGGAAAAGTAACTACAGATACTTCATGCAAATTCACGGATTTAATTGTCCAATGAACTTCATTTCCGCTTTCCGAATGTTCTTCTGAAGTAATCTCAAAGCCAAAACTACATTGATCCACATCGCCACGTTGCACACGAGCATATAGATTCATCGCATCCTGGTCTGATTCATTGATTTCAACTTCACCCCATAGGCCTTTGTCATCAACTTTTAAAGTTAATGTTCCTGATTTGGTGCGTCCTAAAACCAAACGTGTATCATGGTCAATCAAACAACGGATATCACTATCCAGTGCTCCATCAAATGCATGCGGATCTACACTTTCAGTAGCTCCATCCCATAACTGGTAATTGGAATTGAATACCGCAAAGTACCCATTGATATACTTTTTCCCATCTGCATCTCTAGTTTTGAATTTAGATAAAGAACTTCTCATCTGATATTTTTTATCCATTATTCTCACCACCTTTTTCCAATTTTTTCTGGTCTCCTATCATTCCTTGTGGAATATAGTTTTCAAGTATGATCAATTCATCTAATCCATCCATCGGAGAATATCCTAGTGAATCTCTGACTTCATTACCTGTCACGATTCCTCGTGTATACAAATCACATCCCACCGTCGAGAGAGTTTGTATGTCATAGGCATAAAGCGACCTATAATTGAACCTAAAATACCATTCAGGCTTGATAAGTAAACTGCGCGTAAGTGCCTGTTGGATGCACTCACAAATTCCTTTAATTCTTGTATTGATCCAGTTGTTCCATTCCTCTTTGTTGAATTCTCCGGCACCTAGCACGAATGCTGGAACATCTAAAATGGAAGCTACTGTCTTTTTGTCCATTTCTACCGAATCTTTGATGGCCAAATCATTCAATGATAATGGTTTTACCGTAACCACATCAAATCCATCTGCAGGAATTAGCCAAGGCTCTCCTGTCTGATTTGATTTAATGTATTTGTCCAATAACTTTTGTCTTCCGTCTGAATTAGAAAACTCATCAACCATTCCATCAACTTTAACAATCAATGATGGTTGCCATTTTGATTCCATAAAACCTTTCTTTGTAGCACTTGCTTGATCTAATGTTTCGGCCACACTTCGCAAAGATTTACGATATCCAACACCTTTCCACGGATAGTTTGGATCCGGATTAATTACTATATGAATTAAATCTTCCGGAAAATATTCCTTTCCGTTATAAAGAATGGAATATCCAAAATCGCCGTTTGGAACAAATGAAACACTTCCAGGATTCAACGGATAAATACCTTCAATCAAACCTGATACTGTTCTTGGATACAAAACACAGTTTCCATCACCTTCCAACAATAAAGAACGAACAATAGAAGACATCCATGTCATTCTTGTCATGTATTTGTTTGGATGAATATCCACTAAATTTGATAGTGCATTACTAATTCTTTGATCACCATTCTTAGAATTCTCCATCAAATGGATTGTCATACTTCCAATTAGATTGGCAATCTTATTAACTGCGCTAATAATTTCAGGATTCTGTGATAATGGTGTATAACCGGCTGACAATAAAGATTCCCAATTTACTGGCATTACAGCTGCATAATTCGACCTTTTCTGTGGATCCGGTCTAATATTCTTCTTTTTGTTTCTCCTTGACAAAATAAGCCTCCTAATCTAAGAACATCGAAGCAGACGAATTCTTTTCTTCTGCAATCAATAATTGTTTACAAGCGATAACTGAACAATCAAATAAATCTATACGTTGATTTGGCATTACTTTTTGGAAACGCACAAAATCATCACTGTCTTCTGTAGCTTTTACATTCCCAACACAATACTCATACGCAAGATTATGCACGTAATAAAATTCCTGAAGATTGAATTTTTTCTCGATTTCTCGAAAAGCTTCCGTTTTTTCAACGTACAACTGTTTCTGATCACGAATTTTAAAACCGGCTTTTTTCATTTTTAAAATGAATTCACGCGAATACCTTCTGTCGTATCCGATCCATCGAATTCTAAAACCTCTGTCTCGAACTTTTATGAACCATTGAATTACATCTTCATATTCAATTACGTTCGAATTACAGCATGTTAGCCATCCTTCTTCTTCCCACCAGAATACAGGAATGTTATCTTCATCTGATTTCTGATATGCCGTACTTCGTGGAATAAACGCATGACTGATGCAAATATCCACTCCTTTATATCGGCCATAAATACAAACTCCGGTTAAATCGTGCAGTTTGGATAAATCCGCACCGCCATACCATTTGATAGGAAGTTTGGCCAATTCATCAATCGTCCAATTATACTTGGCATCGGATGTCTTCACGACATTCATATCAAAATATGTGTCGATTTGATTTGTAAAAACATTCAATGATTTCGCGAAGAAATCTTTTCTTTGTTGAGGATCGTTCTGCGCCTGGATCGCATCATTCATTAAGTCTTCGGCACGAACCGATTGACCAATACCAGGATTGGCCATTGCCTGAACATCTGGATTCATGTAATCCAAAAACTTTGCGCCTTCCTCATTTTCCGTTAGATCGGCTTCACAAATAAAAACGAAGTATTGCTCGTCGTCTACTTCTCCATCTAAAATCTTTTTACAATATCGAACTCTTTGTGCTAAAAAACTGTTTGGATCATCTCCAGCAGTTGAAATACCAATAATCAATTTATTTGCGTAAGCTTTCATAGCTTCTTTAAACAAATTGTATTGTTTCGGCTTTTTAAACGCGTGAACCTCATCGGCAATTGCAAAGTTACAGTTAAATGAATCTTGCGCATCTGGATTTGTGGCCAACGCGTTTAATTCAAACATTCCATCAGACATTTCTGCTTTTATAGAATGTTCGTTGTTGTTGTCGATAATATGAAACAATCCACCATCCTCATCCGATTCTCCCATGTTTCTTACGTTATATTTAAGAAAATTGAATGTTTCCAATGTCTGCTTTAAGGCTGCAGCCACAACATAAATCTTGGATCCGGATTTTCGATAAAGTAATCCAACCGCATACGCTAATGCTGCGGAAAATGATGTTTTAACATTTTTTCGAGGAATAAATATCAAAGCCTCATGATATTTCTTTATCTTTGTTCCTTTTCGATAGATTCCAAACAGGTTGTAGATAATAAATTTATGAAAAGGCATCAAAATAAAAGGAGTACCTCGTAAAGGTTCTCCTTCCTGCGTTTCGCCTTGCATGTGGCAAATGGTTTTTTGAATAATCGAAATAATGAAGTCTGCATCTTTTGGATTGAATTCATATCTTTCATCTTCTAAATCTCTATAAAATCTATCAATTGCTTTTATACGATAAATATTGGCTTTGATTTTTCCACTCTTACAATCTTCACAATATTTCTGTACTTCTGAAAAATACTTTCCATTATACACTACTTAACACCTGCGCCAATCTACTTTGTTTTGCGGATTCAAGTCCGTTTGATTTAATCGCTTTTAATCCTTTTGGAGTTAATCCTAAAGTTGTTTCGATTGTAAGAAGATTCTTTTGAAGAGCTTCGATGGCCAAATATTCTGCAGTCTTACGAATATTCTCATTTCCGGATTTATTTTTAAAAGTCTCTGTCACTTTGCACCCCTCTTCGAACCACTTTTGATACAACAAATCGTACTGAAATCGCATCTCCGCATACCTATGAATTGTTACATCGAACTCTTTCTTGTAAGTTCCGATTTCTTGCATATATAAAACTGTTTCTTTAAAAATTCGATTCGTTTTTCTGCTGACAGTTGCTCTGTTCATTATGGCCATCACCCCCTTTTTTCAAAAATTGCTCAGAGTTGGAAAGATGGATACTCCCCCAGGGAACCAATTTTCATGTCAAAAAAATTTAGGTGGGGGGGATCTCTTTCAGAGCAATCGTTTTGAGGCTATCTCATCCAAATCCACACCCAACTCTTTGGCCACATCACGTTTATCATAAGCTCCAATCAAATAGAGCAGATAGATTCGTATCAGCCTACATAGTTCATCATTAGATTGCATAATCTTTTTTCTTCTTTCTCCAATCAACTCCTGGAATCGTATGTCTTTTCAATTCTTCACCAAGCTCAGTCAATGCACCAGTGCTTCTGTTCTCCAACTTATTGTGCTCGCCTACGCTTACACTAATTAGATTCCAGTCGCAGAACCGATATTCCGGATATTCATCTGCTGGATAGATGTGATGCACAACTTCTGCTTCTACTCTTCTGCCATATCGCTTTGAGATCTGACAAAGATATCCATCTTTTCTAAGAATTGATTCTCTTTTCTTTTTCCATCTCTTAGTCTTATAATCCATGCTTTTTACCTCGTGAAGACAGTCTAGCAAGGAAACTGCCTACACCAAATAAAAAAAAGCACATGTGCGTGCTTTCGTGTGTGAAAAATCCAACACTTGGCTTATCGAATTTTTTACGGTACTAATATATCACGGAAAACCGGTAGACAATGTAGACTCTTTTAAATAATGCTCTTGATAACTGCGCGAATGTGCTTCATCAAACCACTGCGACTGAATCCATATTTGTCTGCTACATCATATTGTGACATACGGAAAAAATATAAATCATACATGATATTCATATCTGTGTAGCCAAGTAGTTCAAACGCTTTGCATTCGTTGATTCTCTTTTGATAATAAGCAATTTCACGCTCGCGTTCTTCAATCGTTTCTAACAAAGCCAATTTAGAAGTAAATGTTCTTTGATATGTCGGCATAGGCAAACTAGATTTCATTTGTTCTTTAGACAGTTCTTCAACCGAATGTGATAAACCTAACATTTTATGATTCAACTCTTCCAACTCTTGATTCAATTCAATAATTCTATGGCAACAATAGTCCAATGATTTAAAATCACCAATAAATTGTGCAACTGTTTTTGAAACCTCAATCATGCGAAACCTTTTCAATACCCGAGCAACGTGTCCATTGTGTTCCAGACGAATATTTACTTTCTACACGCTTTCTCAAATTGAAGACTGTTTGATTTAAACCACAGTTTTCTCTTTCCAATTTTGAATATTCTTGTCTGATATATTCAAGCTGTTTTAATCCTGCTTCACGCATTCCACCATTTTCAACATCATATGTCATGATCTTAATTAATTCAGTTAAACAATCAAATGCATTCTCTGCAGTTTGATTATGCAATACAACTTTTTCCATTCTTTTCCCCTTAATACAACGAAAACAAAAAACAAACAAATTTAACAATACTTGAGATAATCCATACAGTTCCGCCTACAATGGCCGTAAACATCCATATGTATAAAACCCCAAACAGAATAATAAATACTAATCTCCAATTAATCTTCATATGCTGCACTCATCGCTTTTTTAAGCTCCATGTATTTACACATATACCAATCAGATTTTTCCATATCCTCTTTCCCATTTTTATTTAGTGCTCTATATCTGTATTTCCAAACATTGCACAAACAAAAATTTGCGACTACTGACATTCCAAATACTGCAACCATTTCATCAATACATTCGTATGATCCACTCTCATAATGTTCTGGATGATTGACTGTGTCTTTTTCTTTTACCATTGTGGATAACCTCCTTCACTGTATGACATTTCTCTTTCCTGGTTAACATCATTATTTTGTGCTTCTTCTTTCTTATCCAAGAACTGCAAGCTTTCAACCATCACATCACACGTGTAGATTGTTTCACCATTATTATTTGTGAATTTTCCTGTCTGCAATCTTCCGTCGATTCCAATCAAAGAGCCTTTCTTCAGATACTGGTACATTAAATCTGCTGTTTTGTTCCAGGCAACACAACTAATGAAATCTGCATCCGGTTGTCCTTGTGCTTTCACTTTTCTGCTTACTGCCAATGTGAATTTACAGATGCTTGCTCCATTTGGCGTTTTTCTAATCTCAGGATTCTTGGTCAATCTTCCTACTAAAATAACTCTGTTTATCACTCTTTCTCCTCCTTTTTTCTTTGTCAAATAACCTTAAATTATTTTCCAAAATCAATTCTGCACTGAGAGCCCTAGTTTAAAGGCTCTCTGTACATTTTTTTGAACTAAAAACTTTTTTTGTTTTTTAATGCTTATTTTGTCCGTAATACAATCTATTTTTCATCTGCAAACCTAGTGAAGAAAACGCGCTTCAACATCTGTAAACCTTTGATTTAATTCACGCATTGATTCTTTAAGTGATATTGATGACTCAGGTTCTAGAGCACCAAGTGCCACAAATTTTATCTGATCCTCATCTAAACAAAATATAGCTCCATCATCAAACTGGACATCATAAAGTGTAGGTTTTACATAGTTGCCTTTACTTATAACGCACGTATGGATTACTTTACCAATCTGGCCAATGTATTCTTTTTTAAGCTTTCCTTTGCTGCTTACCAATTTATGCTCATATCCATCAGTTAAGCTTAATAGTTTTATTTTTGTGCACATTTCATTGCCTCTACTCATCTTTTCTTCTCCTGCTTACAACGAGATCAAAATAATTGTGATAATTTTTTGATGCTAAACTATACTCTTCGTTAACTTTATCCATCTTAGCTTGTTGCTCTTTTGTTCGTGGCCCCTCGCCAAATTCATATAACAAAGACATACTTTCGTAATACATGGCTATACACTTATCATCAAGTTCACAGAGCTTTTTAGCTTCGTTGTATTTTAAATTACATCCTACATTTGTTTCAAGCTCTTCTGGGACATTACCGCCAAATACCGCACAATAATATTCAGTTCCATTTTCATTTGAATTACAACATTCGAAATCACATTTTACACACTTCATTTTCTTCTCTTTTAAGTTCCTCAATTTCTTTATTTAAAGTTCGAATCTCAACAAGATGCTCATCGAGCTTATATTCGAGATATTCAATAACTGCTTTTTCGATTTTTGACTTTGCTTCATTAATTGATTTAGCTTTTAGTGGCATCAAAGAACCAGGCCTCAATACAACATAGCAGCTATAAGTATATCGTTCTTTAACACGCCCTTTCTCCACGTTTAGTACTGCGATTGGTCTTCTTCCTTCCGGCTTCCATGTTCCAGGGAATGTATAGCAATATAGACTATAACTATTGTATTTCTCGTTATACTCCCAACGTTTAGGCATTTTCATTCTCCTTCGTTATACTCTAACATCCTCATTTTGTGGCATTTCGTAAATTTGAACACCGTTATGTAATACGTAGTCACCGCACCCAACATTATCAATCGTTCTAAACTGCTTATCCTCAATGACACTTTGAATTTCATCCAAAACTTTCAAAGCTTTTTCTTTGCTGGAATATACACCTAAACCCATAGTAATATTCGTTCTACTATGTAACGTAACCACTTCATGTGGTGCATCACTGTAACTTTCAACTTCAAAATTGTCGCAATCCAATAAAGCAGTTCGGTCTTGATTTCTAATCCACATGATTAATATCCCTTTCTAATCTTTCACGATTCTCATCTGCGTCAGTAGATTTAAACTTATGAATCCAACTTTGCAAATATTCGACTTGCTCTTGTACAAGCTCAAGAATTTTTTCTTCTGCTTCCAATTTAGCCTCTTCGATCGTTTCTGCATCTAAAACATAAGGCTCACATTCAACTTTTGGTACATTTTCAAGTTCATAATCCGCATAGAATTGAGAAAACTCTTCATCTTCAAATACAGTTGCGATAATTTCATCTTCATAAAATCTTGTAAAATGAAGCTTATAATTCTCTTCTATTTCGTCATATTCCCAATATTTATCTTCTTTAGACATTGCTTTGTCCTCCTATTTATATTTCATGCTTTCCAACATATTCTTCTTAGCTTTGTTTGTCGTTCTAGTATACAAAGATGTTGTCTGTATAGAATTATGGCCAAGAATATCCATAAGATCCGTTACCTGTCCACCGGCATCCAAATAATTAATCGCGAACATATGTCTGAACGCATGAGGATGGATCTTATCCAGGCTTATGCCTCTACACTTTCCTGCAATCTTCTTCAACTGGTAGTAAATCTGCTTATAGGTTAAAAAAAAGATTTTTCCTGACTTTATCTTTTCCACTCTGCAATACTTCAATATCTCACGCTTTAAGTCGTTTCTAAGAATCACATCACGAATCTTGCCTTTGTTTTTGACTGTAATGTAATTTGCCTTTACATTCTCAACTGTAAAATAACTTAACTCGCTCACACGTATGCCTGTGTACGCAAATATCTTCATGATCAGATAAATATCCATTCGATTACATTGTTTGGCCATTCTGCACATTCTCTTAAAATCAGATGGTTCAATCACATCATCCAATGATGCAGCTTGTTGAATCTTAATATTTTTTAATGTCATTTTAGAATGATGAGTGCGCAACAATTCGTCTGGATCCAAATTCTTTTCGACTAATTCACAATATTTTATGAACCTATTTGCGATAGTGATATAGTTCTTTACTGTGGCCGGAGCATACTCTTCTTCTAAATTCTTTTTAAAGTCGATAATATCAAGCTTGCAGATATCATCGACCTCAAAAGAATTTACAAACAGTTCAACTACCTGTCGATAATGAACCAAAGAATTTTTAGACTTCTCATTTTCTGTTTCAAATGCAATAAAGTCACCAACTTTGCTAACTAGAAACTCTTTATTCATGGCTTAGCCTTGAAGAAATATCCTGGTAGTTCTTGAAGACTCATCGTCTACAATCTCAACAATTTGTCTTTTGCCAAAATAATTCTTGGCTTTGCTTAAACATGGAAATCTATGAATTCCATTCACTGAAAACATAATTTCCTGATAGTCTTTCACAACACTGATTTCCACGGGTCTAAATGTTGTATTCTTTAAATCTCTTAAAATCACGATATCAACTCCTTATTTATCTTAAATTTATCCGCCCATTCCCTGACAAAACTAAATGCATCATCTGGAGGTACTGCGTTATGATCCGCTCTAAATTGTCGAATCACATTCTTTTTTAGTTCCAATGTATACAATGGAACTTCCGGTTTATCACTTAAACGAACAAACATAATCTCTGTGCTGCCATTCGATACCTGGCTTGCATAAGTCCTGACACAATGATTCAATGCTTCAGATTCCTGCTTCAATTCTTTGTTGCTTTTAACGGGACGAATCAAATACTTGTCATTTGAGTAGCTCAACTCAACATGCTTTTCATAATTCTCAAGAATGCCTTTTTCAAATCTTGCATCTTGAGAATCACGCATAGCCTTATACGCTGCATCATGTGCTTCCAACAAATTCGATGGTGTTAGAACTCTGTACGATTTCATATCTGCACTGATTGTTTCGGCAAACCTTAAATAATCATCATAGATAATTAAATTCCTACTTTCCAAACGACCACAGTATTCCAAAACTCTTGGACACATATACTTACGTATATACTTGTGGTTGGCTCTTCTTATTTCTAAAAGCCCCTGCTCATCTGCCCATGGAAACTTTCTGCACAACATAAGATTCGTGTAATCCATCTTTGGAAGAAGCGGAACGAACTTACGATCAACTTTAAATATCTTATCCAAACTCTTTTGACTTAGATCAAGAACACGAAGGCTTGAAATAAACTGACTCAAATCTGCCTTCACAAGATATTCGATTTTAGGCTCTTTACGATAAGCACAAACATAATCGAAGAAATCCAGTCTGGATTGATTCAATTCAGACTGATACTGGCAATACGGAATGTTCAATAACTTGATCCAGTCTTCAATTGAGTACATCCTCAACGGATAAAAAATCAATTTACTGTCACTGATCCAAAACTTCAAAGGATAGTCAAAATCAACTCTTTTACCAAACGTTCCGCAATACAGATTGCCAACCAGGAACTTCTTTTCGCCTTCGATATATCGAGCCACTTCCTGGATTTTCAGTTCTACTGTATGATTCGGATTCTTGAACAATTGAAATCCAAATATTCGCTTTAATAGCTTTCCGTAATACATTTCTAGGGTTTCGACAAAATAAGTTCGGTTATAAGCCTCTTTTGCAAGCCATAAATCCATTTTTGAAAAAATGAATTCTTCGATTCCTTTTGGCCACGAAAGCTTCTTTGTCTGCAATCTCTCTAAAATAGACTTTCCTGTGTCCATTCTGATTCTTCTTTCTTAGGCTTTTTCTTTTGATCAACACTCTTTTTAACGATTGCCTTTGCAGATTCAAGATTCAAACGTGAAGGTTGTTCTGCATCACCACCAACGTCTTCTTCATCGTAGTAATGAATGGCCAAACCAAACACTTCTTCATCACTGATGATTGCACAGTTTTTCACGGCTTTCTTTTTAGCTTCAGAAACAATGTAGTTCCACATTCCGTCGACAGACTTCTTAGGATTATCCAACTTCGAAACCATGTCATTACGTGACATCAAATATTCACAGATTATTTTCAATCCTTGATTCTGTTTGATTGCCTTATATTCCTCTTCAAACTTAGACATACAATTCACCTACTTATACGTTTTCACAGGAACAAGCACACTCATCAGCTTTAAAACATCACACGAACCACGAACAATCAATGACTTTTCAATTCCTGGAGTCGTAATCTGAACTTTTTCAGAATTTATTGAATTCAATGCATCCATTAGATATTTTCCGTTCAAATTAAATTCGATTGGATCCGCCAATAATTCCACTGTTTCAAGCGTTTCGTATGTTTCCCCTATTTCAGCAGATTTTGAATCGATATGAGATTCTTCTGCACCAAACGATAAATGTACAATTTGCTTCCCATCAGATTTCACAAAATCACAACGCTTGATAGCTTCTAACAATTCATTCTTATCCATCTCAACGTGATACAAACAAGATTTTGGAATGATTCTGGAGACATCCGGATATGTTCCGTTTAAAAGCTGCGACTGGTACATCATATTGTTTGTTTTAAATTGAATTTTTTTCTCGTCATAGAAAACAGAAACCTCATCATTGAATGTTTTCAAAAATTCCACACAAGCCTGTCTAGGAATCGTAATACTGGTATCCTTGCAATCCATATCAATAAATGCATATCGATTCATTCGATACGAATCAGAACCAACGATTGTAACCTGACCATCGTCCACACTTAAATTTACTCCTGTTAATACAGGACGTCGCTGAGCTTCTTTTCCGTTACTTGCAACACATACAAGAGCTTTTTCAAAAGCAATACGCAGCGTTTCCATTGGACAGTTCAGTCTATTTTCAGGTGTCTCTAAATCAATCCCTGGATACTCAGATACGTCTGTGCAAGTAAGTTTGAATCTAGCTTTCCCACACTTGATGTGCATTAAATTATCCGTGCAATCAACATCAATTGATTGACCAGATACTTTTCGAATGATTTCACTAAAGTATTTAGCATCCACTAAACACTGGCCACTTTCTTCAATACCAGTATCCATTGGCAATGTCTGCTGCATTGAAGCAGTTCCATTGGATCCAGTAATCACAATTGACTTTTCTTCTACACAAATCTTTAAATTCGCTAATGCAGGTAAAGGTGATAGTTTATCAATTACCTTTGACACATTGTTCACTGCATTTAGCAATGTCTTTGTTTCTATATTGAATTTCATTTTCCTTTTTCCTTTCGTGATAATATATTTTTGAGGAGGTGATAAAATGGATGACTTGACTAATGAACAAAAGCTTTTATTAACAGCGATGTATAGAGATTATCTAGAACTCTCAAAAAAAGTTGGCCCTGAGAAAGCAAATGCTTTTGGAGATTCTGATGAAATCAACTATAAATACTTCTAAAGTGTTGAATGCTATTAATGAATTGCTGAATTTTGTTCCATTGTTTAAGTAGTTATTTATTAACTACTTTTCTTTTACTATTTCACCAAGCTCCATCAATTTTAGTTCCTCTGAACTGTAAGCCTTAAAAAACGATTTTGTTGGCTTAACTAGAATCCAATCCTTAGCCATGAGATCGTCTGTCATTGGATTCCAAAATCTTATATACTCATCCCTTCCAGGTAAGTACAAAGCAATTTTGTAAATTGTTATGTTTGTTGGATATAAATAAGCGCCTTTTTTGTGATCACGACTATTTTTTCTTACAAATCCCATTTTTCTTTTTTTAGCTAATTTAATTGCTTTAACAATATTCATTCACGACACCTCACTCATTAAGATATTCATCAAACTTATTTCCAAACAAAATGCTTGGCTTCAAATAAGATTTCATGACTGGATCAGACTTCCATGCATCACATTTCTTTTCTATAACACATTTGAAATCCGCCAAGCTATATCCAGCATTCAATTTATCCTGAATCAACTTTCTAGTTAATTTGGCATCAGGAGAAAATTCTTTCTCTGTTTCAATGTTCAGAATTTCAATGATTGTTTTAATAATTTGATTTATTTCTAGTTCTTCGTCAGAAGAACAATATAAATTATTATTCTTATCATTCTTTATATTCTTTACATTATTGTTTGTTGTTGTCCGTTTGTTGTTCGTTTGTTGCTCGTTTGTTTTCTGCATGTTGTCCTCGTGTTGTTCGCTTGTTGTTTGCTTGTTGTCGACATTGGCAAAACACTGATAATCATCGTATTTTGTAACGATTATGAGCGTGTTTTGGTTTGTTGAGATTTTTTTAATCTCACCTGTTTTTTGTAGATTTTTTAGAGCTCTTTTTATTTGCTCAACGCTCAGTTTTGTTTCAGCGTTTAAACTAGCAAAACTCGTTATACACGAACCTCTTTCTATTTTCTTTCCCTGCCAATTGCGATCAACGTGATTTACTTTTAAAAGCAGATGAATAAACAGTCTGCATGTTGGGATGTCGTCATACCACTCCCAATCCACAATTTGGCGGAACAATTTAATATAGCCCTGTTCCATAGGCGTTACTCCTGAGCTATTGGAAATCCATTGAAGTCCTTGATTTTCACAAGTTTATAACTTAAGCTCTCCCGTTTAACATTCAATAAATTAGCCAACTCATTAGAGCTCAGAGTTTTAATTATTTCTGAATAGTCTTTACTGACTAAATAGTATGTTTCCTCTCTGGTGCTCATATTCTTTTCTCCTGGTATCTATTTTGTTTTTAAAATTTTTTCTAATTCTGTTTCTAAAACCTCGCATAATTTAATGGCAGTTTTTGGACTACATGAGCCACCGTTATAAATTTTGCTTATGGTTGTTTTTGAAATGCCTGACTGATTAATTAGGTCTGTTTGATTCATCCCTCGTTTGCTTACCTCAAATTTTAGTTTTTCCTCGTCTAGTTTCATTTTGTTCTCCTTGCTAGTTCTATCTCGAATCCTGCAACCTAGATACCACAATCCGCGTAAATCTTGTTAAAAAGGAAGATAAGTTACAGAAACAATCCATTAACTTTTTTTGACGTGCTAGAGCAAAAAATACATTATGTAGAAAGCGAGTGCGGATCACGTCATTTTGGTAGTACCTAGGTTGCAAGACTCGAGAAAATAATTTATAATTTGTTTGTTAGTTTTTATATGGCCACTTTCCTAATAAGTGGTCTTTTTTATGCTCTGCATGACTTACGCAGCTTGATCAGGTTATCCAAATAAGGCTGCAAGCCAAGAACATTAATTACCTTGATTGTTGGCCATCCGAAACAATTGGATTCAACCCCCAACTTGTTCAACTCGGTTTTCACAGTCGCACTGCTACAGCCAATAATTTCTGCCAGGTCTTTTTGCGTGATATATGCATACTTTGTCATTTTTTGGATTTTGCCTTCAATTTCTTCGTCATATTCCTGACGAGATACAACTTTGATACCCCTCATATAATCTCCTTTCTAGATTCCAATAGACTGGATAGTTCTACAAACAAATGCAGTACCAATGACACATCCGATTACTAATACAACACTCACAAACAACATCCAGTTTGCGAAACATTGCTTTCTACGCACCGCCTTCTCTCTTTTATCTAGATCAGCATAACGATGCATCATCTTTGTGTACTCTGTAGCATGTCCGTTGTTTGCAAATGGAGATAATTCTAGTTCTTTTTCTTTTGTTTTAGTTTTTGTGGTAGCCATACTTTTTATCCTTTCTATGATATGATTAGTAAAAAAGGAGTACTAATCATGCAATTACTTACTGATGAACAATTAAAACAATTGAAATATTTAAACGACCATAGCATTGAAGCTTATGGTTTACCCAAAGAAACACTTGCCTGCATTAAATATCTAATTACCAAAAACTATGTTAAACACATTGCTTCACAAGACGGCCCAGGATTATATTCGATAACTGAAGCTGGCAAGAGTTATTTGACCAATCATGGATTCGAAATAAAGAAAATTAAATCTTTAGAAGAACTACATGATATAGTCGAGTCTTTGCAACGTGATAACGAAATCATGGAAAAACATCTTGAAGAAGTTCGTGAAACAAATCAAGCATTGGAATCTAGAAACGATACCCTTCAAAAGCAGGTTGAAGAAATCAAAGAAATGAACAAGATCTTAAAAGAAAGTTCTGAATCTTCAAGTAAATATTCAAAAAGAGCCATAATTATTTCAGCTATTAGTGCAGTAATAACAATAGTCCAATTATGTATCCAACTAATATCACGATAACCGCTAACGATAACGCATTCGCTGCAGTTTTCAAGTTTTTGATAGTAGACATCATAAGCTTCTCATTTTCAATAATACCTTGAATACTTTGTCCGATGAGGTCTACGCTTACTTCAAGATTCTCTACATCTTTATTTATTTTTTCATTTTGATTCATAATTTCTCCTTTCTGTGGTAGTAATTTTTAAATCTAAGAAGGTTAAATAAGGCCTTCTTTTTTTAACGCCAAATAAACCGCCTTACTTCTACAAACTTCAATCACACGTTTTAAATACTCAATATCATTGCAATCACTAAGCTTCTCTAGAAATGATTCTCTTTCAATTGGATTAAGCGATTCGCAAAAGTTTTTGTTTTCCATAATGTGTTCTCCTTTCTATGGTAGTTATTGGTAGTACTATTAATAAATGTTTAACACGTTAAACTTTATCTGTAAAAAAAATTTGCTCGACTTTCACATTTAATGCTTTGGATATTTTAAAAAGAGTATCTGTAGTGGTATTCGTTAAAGATCCACTCTCTAAACGGGCAATTAAATTTTGTGAAACCCCTGATTTTTGAGCTAATTCAGCCTGAGATAAATTTTCTTTTTCTCGCAATTCCTTAATTTTGAATCCCATCTCAATCACCACCTTTCTTTTGTACGCTTGAAGTTTAACATATTAAACATCGCAATTCAATAGTTTTGTTTAAAATATTAAACTTTTTTCTTGCTAAAATGGTTTAATTTGTTTAATATATTAAATGAAGAATAGAATAAATATATAGGAGAATATTAAATGAGACTCGGAGAAATTATTAAACAATATAGAATAGAAAACAATTTAACTACTGCTGAACTTGCTTCTAAATGTAGTCTAAGCAAAGGGTACATTTCAATGTTAGAAAACAATTTTAAACCTTCTGGAAGAAAAAAAGACATTACTCCATCTATTCAAGCGGTCAAAAAACTTGCGAACGGTACCGGTATCGAATTCGATGTATTACTTGCTTCGATTGATGGTGAAGTATCTTTAATACCAACAAAAGAAGAATCTCTTGAATTTATCCTTACTCCCCATGAAAAAGAACATCTTACTATTTATAGATCACTAGATGACAAAGGCCAGCACACAGTGGATACAGTAGCTCAGATGGAATACGAAAGAGTTAAGAAGGATAATAAGTAATTTAGGTATGTAATTATATCTGGATTTTGATTATAAATTTAAGGGAGAGGGTTAAAAATCATGACACAAAAGAAAAAAGAAACAATTGGATCAGTATTAATGTATATTGCATTAGCAATGACTGTTATTTATCTGATATTCGCAATTATTAATTTATTTGGAATTGTTGGCATGAAAAATGATTTTGCAAAGTTAGGTGCAATGTTGGCATTGAGATATTTATTACCATTTACAATTTGTATGGTAATTAACTTCTTTTTAACTGGAGTTGGTGCTATATCGAAGAACTGGATCGTAGCTTTAATTTCATGCATCTTATATTTTGTAGCAATTATAGTTGTTCCAGAAAGATTTTATTGTTCAACGGTGCAAGGTGTTTTATCGTTTATTTCTATATTCTTATTTTTCAATCGTGGCTTTGAAAAAAGAAAATGTTGAAGAAGATGAGAGAGCTAACTTACCTGATCTACCAATTCAGAAATAGAAAGAGTTAAGAAGGATAATAAGTAATTTAGGTATGTAATTATATCTGGATTTTGATTATAAAATGGAGGCGATTAGAATGGAAAAGTTTAATATATATTGTGATGAAAGTTGCCATCTTCCTAATGATAATAGCAACTTTATGGTGATTGGTGGAATTAAGTGTCCAAAATCAAAAGCTTATTTATTAAATCATGAGATAAAAGCACTTAAAGTAAAACACGGACTATTTGAATATTCAGAATTGAAATGGAATAAAGTCACTGAAAAAAAACTTGACTTATACAAAGATGTAGTTGATTTATTTTTTAAATATGATTTTCTTACATTTAGAGCAGTTCTAGCAGAAAACAAAAAAAGCCTATCACTAGATAAATATAATATTTCGTATGACGATTGGTATTATCGAATTTACTACCTAGCTCTAAAAGAAATGATTGATATTAATAACACATACAATATATATATTGATATCAAGGATACAAATGGAACTATGAAAATTAGTAAATTGCAAGATGTGTTGAATCATACTCTATATGATTTTTCTAGTTCAACTGTTAGTAAAATTCAAGAAGTACGCTCTGATCAAGTGAATATTCTTCAATTGTCAGACATTTTGATAGGTGCTATAAGCCATAATGCAAGAGGCCTTTCATCAAGCAAAGCCAAAACTGAACTTATTTCATATATTAGTGAAAAAGCTCAAAGACCGTTAATTTACAGTTCTCCAAAATCTGAAATTAAATTCAATATTTTTAGATGGTCACCAAGAGGTGTGCATAATGTGTGAATGTTATAAGGCTCCTAAAATTACTTCTTTATCCGATTTTAACGGCGACTATGAGGAATATGAAAAGGCAATATATAACTTATTTTCTAAAGACTTTATTGACAATCAAATCTTCTTTAACGGAAAGCCAGTACGACATAAAAGGTATCCTGAGCATAAAAATATGTCTGGTACCTTTTGGCATATTGTTTCAAATCAAAGCGATCAAAACACTAGATTTCCAAATTTAAGAAGATATGAAACGATTCAATACCCTGCATTTATAATTCAAAATTGTCCAAATGTTTGCTCAAACATTTGGATTTGGGAGAACAAAAGAGGACATAAATCAAGATTATTACTATATTGCACAACGTTAAATTACCTTGTCGTATTAGATATTAGAAACGATTATTATATATTTTGGACTTCTTATCCTGTTGATAAGTATCACACAAAAGTTAAATTAGAAAAAGAATATAAGGCATATATGGCAAAAACCGCTAAACAACTGAATGCCTAGCGGTTTCGTTACTCCTTATCCCTATAATTGGTATATGAGCTATGTAGAGGAATTCCTCTTTGTAATCAAATTATAAATTGCGTTTTGTTTGTTGTCAACAAAAAATGTGCTCATCTATATTATCAAATCTTTGTGCGAACGTCAAATTTATCTTATAAAATCTATAAAATACTGAATCTATCAATTCAAAAAGAAATTTATTATGACTAATCATGAAATTGCAGATGTTATCAACAAAGCCTTGAATATGCTCCAAAATATAACTAATTTCTACAACGGAAAAGCCAAAGATTCATATGCAAAGATTTTATCTATAACAACAATTAGTAAATATAGAATTAAGAAATCGATTAATGCATTAGATCCAATTGGAAAAATACAGTTATCTAAAGAAACAATGGACAGAATTGACACTGAAATCGTAAAAGCTATAACCAACATTGCCTTGTAAAACGCTTGATTTTAAAGAAATTCATGTTATTATAAAGATGAATTTCAGTGATGATACATTGTATCAGGCGCTGCAGGTATTTATTTTGGTAACACATTTGTGGGTACCGCGGATAAGGGAAAGCTATTCGATTTCGGATAGCTTTTTCTTTTTAACGAAGCAAAACAAGAAAAAGGCTACACCAATATGATGTAACCTTTCTTCCGACCCTAGGTCAATTTACATTTGTATTGTAAATGACATTTTGTTTATTGTCAAAACAACATTTATATTACAAAATCAATAAAATTCTGGATTTATCATTCAGAAAGAAAGGAATTTATTATGACTAATCATGAAATTGCAATGGAAGCATATTACTATTCAATCAATAATGAGTTGATTGGTGGCATTTCTAAAAAAAATGCAGTCAAATGCTTTGAACAGATTATTGCGATGCTGGATTCAGATGAAAGACTTAATCTTCCATTCATTACTGTAAATGGAAAATGCTTTGTAGCAACTAAAAAACGCCTGATAAAATGTTCTAAAAACATGTTTGGATATAAGTTTAAAGAGTGGAAATGGAGTCAGATCAGGAACATATTCTACAAAAAAGCATTAACAACTGGTACTTTAATACTGAATACAGTGGATGGAGAAGTTAAAATCTCAATCAATCGAGATGGTGCTGAGTTTGCTGGAGAAATATTGAGAAAACTGAAAAACGAAGCAAAATAAAAAATCCTGGATGCTACCAACATCCAGGACGATTAAGAGTACTACCAATACTCTCACATAAAAAGATGACTACCACATCAAACTTTTTATGTGCTCATTTTAGCATAGAACGGAGGAAATTTAAATGCCTATTTATGAGCGCCTACACAATGGAAAGAAACAATGGTGTTACCGTTGTTACTATACTGATTTTAATGGAGATCGTATTCAAAAACATTCCAAATGGTTCAATACCAGGAAAGAAGCGATAGCTGCAGAATCTACCTTTATGCAATTAAAGGTTGTTGGAGACCAGAACGTAACCTTCTATGAAGTTGCTTTAAAATGGTATGAATTTAAGTCTAGAACGTTGAAACCATCCACACTGGATACGAAAAGAGTGTATCTGAATATGTTGTCTCCGCTTAATGATAAGAAGATGGCCAAGATTACATATCTTGATATCGATAACTTTTTCGAATTGCCACAAATCAAATCTTATAAGTATTCGACCAAAAAGACTTTATTAACGAATCTTAGAAATATCTTTAGATTCGCGAAGAAATACTACGGTATTATCAATGATCCATTTTTTAAGATGGCTCCTTTGACAAGGCCTGTGGCCACGGAGGCTAAGAAGCTTGAAATCGTGCCTAAAAGTGATTTTAAGACACTTTTTGAATATGCAGTAACATCTAGAGATGGAGCATGGAAAGATACGGCATACGCAATTTGGACGATGTATATGACAGGCATGCGTGTATCTGAATGTTTATCTTTAACCTTTGAGGACTTCGATGGTAAATACATCCATATTCGTAGACAATATATTCGCGGTAAGTGGCAGACGCCAAAGACCAAGAATTCAATTCGTAAGATTGCGGTTGATGAAAAAACAAAATCTTTTATTTATGACTTGAAGAAATACTATTCTTCATTTGATGAATTTGAAGAATCCTGGTTCATATTTGGTGGATATAAACATATGGATCCTGAAATATTGAGATTGAGAAAAAACAAGTTGTGTGCAGAAGCTGGAGTTCCTGAATTCAATATTCATGCGTTAAGACACTCACATGCTTCAAATCTTATCGAGGCAGGTGTAAATATGTATAAGATATCGAAACGTCTAGGACACTCTTCTATACGTACTACAATGGATATTTATGGCCATCTTATTGATACTGAAGAAGATGAGGTTTTGAATGCAATTTCGAACTTCTAAAAACTCAAAAAAGCTAGAGAAAATCTAGCTTTTTATTTTTTTGAGATATAAATAAGATATAAACGCTTTTCAATGTGCTATTTATGCTTTATATAAAGCATATTTTGCTTAATTCGTAAATTTTTCGTAGAACTCCATACTCTCAAGTACGCTTGTATCCTGGATTGGATTATCATCCAAACGTAAAACTTCTAATAATTCTAGATCTTTTAATGGAGTTACATCTGTAATGTAGTTTGCCTTCAAAGTTAGTGAACGTAAATATTTAAGTTTAGATAATGGAGTTAAATCTGTAATCGCATTGTGATCCAAACGCAAATAAGAAATAAACTCTAAATGTTCTAATGGTGTTAAATCCTCAATGACATTGTTGTATAGATCCACATCGCAAAGGTTTGTTAATTCTTTTAATGGTGTCAAATCTTTAACATTATTGTTTTCCAAAGAAATGATTTCCAATTGTTTCATATCCTTTAAACAAGTAATATCCTTAATATTATTACGACCCACATTCAAATACACCATGTCTTTGGCATCCTTTAAAATACGTATATCCTTGATGCGGTTTGTGAATAAATTTAAATGCTTCAATTGATTCGCATTCTTTAAAAAATTGATCTCTGTTAATTGACAGAACTTCGCATCTACACTTTCCAAATGCTCAACATTTGCGAATTTTTCTAAACTCTTCAAGCGGTTTTTTGAAACATTCAATTCTTTTAAATCACCCAAGTTATTCAATAAAGACATGTCCTTAAATCCAGTCTGCTCCATAGACAAAGATTCTAAATGATTTAATTCCTTCAAGAATGTAAAGTGTTCTGGTTCATTATAAGAAATATTCAAAGATTTAAGATTTGAAAATTCCTTGAGCATAGAATAATCCTTTAAATATGGACAGTTAGATACATTCAATTTCTTTAAATTTTTCATTGACAACAATGGACTTAGATCCGACATTAAGTTTGTGTTTAAATCCAATTCTTCAACATTAGAAAGATATGTTAAATCTTCAATATTGAATAAACGCATACCACCCATATCCAATTTCTTTAATTTTTTAAGCACACCTAAGATGGCATAACTAAAAGGACCATTTTCAGTATTGATATGAACCTCTTCTAACTTCTTACAGTGCTCTAAATAAATCAAACTATCAACTTTCGCCTTGGAAAGATTCAATACTTCCAAATCAATCATAGCAGCAATACTTGAAATATCCATTGTATATAAATTGTTTCTTGAGATATTTAATTTTTTTAGTTGCCTAAAACCATGTAAAGCCTGCAAATCTCTTAATTGGTTTCGAGAAACATTTAAACAAACTAAATTATGTAAATCTTTGATTGGATCCAATGTCTGCAACTTATTATTGCTCGCATTTAAAGTTTCTAGATTTTCCGCATACTGCAAACCTTCTAGATTCTCTATTTCATGATCTTGTACTTCTAAATGGATCAATTCCTTCATCAAATCTTCGTTTAGTTCTTCTTCTTTAACACGCAAAGTACGCGCAATTACACTACGTAACGCATCATCTTGAATAAGCATAAAACAAATGCCCTCCTTTATATATTCATTATAATCAAAATATAACATAATAACTATATAAAAATAGTTTTTTTAATGACAATGTTGTTAGAAAATGCTAAAATGAAAGCAGTTAAGGATTAGACTCGTATTCTGATTGTGATAAATGCTATTGTATGCAAATACTTTCTATTTTAACGGTCAAAGGATATTGGCTTAGTCCAGGAGGTATAGGCATGAGCACAGGTAAAGTAAAATGGTTTAACGCTGAAAAGGGTTATGGATTCATTACCAGTGAAGATGGAAAAGATGTATTCGTACACTACTCATCAATTAATTCTGAAGGATTTAAAACTTTAGAAGAAGGACAAACTGTTACTTATGACGTTGTTGAAAGCAATCGTGGACAACAGGCTAACAATGTCACAGTTGTAGATACAGCTGCGTAGAAATTTGTTCGAATCAAGCGCACAATGTGCGCTTTTTTCATGAAAGAGAGGGATTTTATGTTAGAGCGATATGAAAAAGTAAAAGAATATGTATATTCTCAATATGCCAAAATTTATAATGAAGATTTAAAAGTATCCGCCCTTACCCATACAGCTAGTGTGGACCTTTCCATTACATTTATTGCCATGGCAAGAGGCACAAATCTAGAACGAGCTAAAGTAGCTGCTCTATTTCATGACTACGCTCAATTTATTGATAACTGCCCACATTCTCAACATGCTAAATTATCAAGTCTTCACGCCTATAAGTACTTAAAAGAAAGTGGCTTATTTAAAACTACAGAAATAGATGATATTACTTATGCGATTCGTCAACATTCCAAAAAAGAATCTTTTGACTCACCACTTTGTGAAGCCTTAAAAGACGCTGACGTATTAGCTCGTTTCTTAGAAAATCCCGAAAAAGAAATCACAGGAATGAAAAGACAGCGCCTGCTTAACGCTTGCGCTGACATTCAAAGTCATTAAAATTTTTGATAATACAGTTCGACACTCGCATCGAGCTGTTTTTTTAATTGGTTAAACACCTTCATAAATACGTCTTTATCATACACAATCCAGTCAATATAGGAAAAGCTCTTACCAATAGCTCCCCCAACCACTTTACCTGCATGCACCTTAGAAATAGTTTCATCCAATTGTTTCGATAATTTCTGACGATACAAAGCATCTTCTTTATTATGGAAAGGATTCGAATAATACACATAGCCAAACTCACCATCTTTACTCGATAGATCTGCAAGCACTTCTTCCTTTTCCTCAATCGTTTGTTCCACCAATAAAGGATGCGTAGTAAAAATAAGCTTCATATCTTTTCTTAAGGCATCGTGCGCAAAATCCTGAATTGGCTGATATACCGAATAAATATCAATTGGTTTATCATATACTTTCCAATGATTCTTCTCAACAAGAGCCATAATCACTTCATAAAAATCAATCATTTGACAGAACTTCATATCTGAGTCTGGCGTATCGATAAAATCAACACGACAAATATATGCCTCATACGCAAGCTGGCCAATCGCAAGCTCCATGAGATACATACTCATTTCTTTTTTATTTTCCGGATTACCAATCAAATTAAATCCAGGACAATATACTTTACAATCCAACATATCATTTTCAATTTGATAGAATACATGAAAATCTGCTAAAGTATATTCCTCATTTTTGATTTGAACCATGGCCTGAATCGCCTTTTGCGACATAGGCGGTAAAGTCGCATTCATGATCCAGTTTTGTTTCACACTCTTAGGTGCAATGTCACAAAGCATCTGACACAAATATTGCGTTGTCTTATTTGGACCTGTGTCAAAGGTCATCTCAAAAGAATCATAAAAGCTTTCGACAAAGAAATGGGCACCACTAATTTCCATTACCTCTTCATCCAATTCTTGAATCAATTCGTTTAATTCCTCATATTGTTCGGCCTTTAAACAATTAATAATTGCACCCTGTTTTTCTTCAAAATGCTTCCATAACGCTAAACCATTTGTATAAGCACTCATTGATGATCTCCCTTCTTATAATTCTTTAATCATAGATATCAAGGCATCCGCCACAAGTTTATGACCCTTCTCATCCATATGGATTCCATCCAAACTTCCAGCTACAGCACACGTATCAATCACTTCTACATTCAAACCAGAACAACCTTTTTCTAAGTATGGCTTTGTATTCGCTAAGATATCAAATCCAGCTTGACCAAAATTACTGACTGTTCTTTCATTCTTTAAGCCATCCACATTCATTTTAGGTGGACACACCACAAAAAATTTAGGTAGTTTAGATCCATCACGATAGTTTTCCGGATTTAAAGCTCTATACATCAAAGTACGAATCCCTTTCTCTAAAGAAATGGAATTCGTTGAAAATTGACGCTTCGCATCATTCGTTCCCAACATAATAAACACAACATCAATGGGAGCATGCGTTTTTAAAACCATCGAAATCATTTTAGCTCCATTACGATCTGCATCATACGGATCATCCAAGCACAATGTTCGACCACATAAGCCTTCCTCAATAATTTCATGTTCACTAAATACCTTTTTAACAAGCTGCGTAAAACGATTTGGTTGTCTAGACGCATTTTTGGCATCATAGCCCCACGTATTACTATCCCCAAAAAATAATATCTTCATCGTAATATCCTCGATTCTGTAATGATCATATCTAACTTTACATCGGTTGGTTTTACATCAAATTCCATTTCCTGCACATCAAATGCTACCCCCAATCTTCAATGCAGAACTTTTACTTAAATACCGATCATAATAGCCTTTTCCATACCCCATTCGATACGTACCAAAGAATCCAACGATCGGTACTAGAATCACATCTAAATCTTTTACCTCATGCATCCCAATGGGTTCAATTGTTGAAAATGGACCCTTACTTTTTTCTTCGTAATCCGAATAAAAGGCAATCGTAGTATCATCTAACGTCTTAGGTATATATAAATCAAATTCATCACGAAACTTTGCATATACATCCACTTCATTTCGAATTGGAATATATGTTCCTATTTTTCCTTTTAAAAAAGGCAAAACACAATTAGTGATTGCCTTTTCCTTTTCAAATCTTTTTGAATTTGATAATGAACTACGCCTTTGAATGCACAACTTTCGCTTATCCAATGCTGTCACTCATATCCAGTTTCAACATTTGATTCAATTCAACCGCATATTCCATTGGAAGTTCACGCGTAAATGGTTCTAAGAATCCCATAACGATCATTTCCGTAGCTTGAGAACGAGTTAAACCACGAGACATTAAATAGAACAATTGTTCTTCACTAATGTTTGAAACTGTCGCCTCATGTTCAATTTGAGACGTATCATTATAAGATACATTCATCGGAACTGTATCACTACGTGATTTCTTATCTAAAATCAGAGTATCACATTCTACTTTACTCTTGGCATATGCTGCATTTTTAGAATGTGTTACCCAACCACGATAGTTTACTTCACCACCATTACGTGCAATAGATTTAGAAATAATTGTACTAGAAGTATGAGGAGCTAAATGAATCATTTTACTTCCTGCATCCTGAATCTGGTTTTCACCGGCTACCGCAATCGAAATCGTTGTTCCCTTTGCGTATGGCTCAGCCAAAATACAAGCTGGATACTTCATATTTACATGGGAACCAACATTTCCATCAATCCATTCCATGTGTCCATTTTCAAATACTTTTGCACGCTTAGTCACTAAGTTCAAGATATTGCTTGACCAGTTTTGTACCGTTGAATAACGACATTTCGCATTCCTATGTACATAAATTTCTACAACTGCCGCATGTAAAGAATCTTTTGAATACGTTGGTGCAGTACATCCTTCTACATAATGTACATCAGCACCCTCATCTACAATGATCAACGTTCTTTCAAACTGTCCCATCTGCATGGAGTTGATACGGAAATAGGATTGAAGTGGTTTTTCCAACCTCACACCCTTCGGTACATAAATAAAGGATCCACCAGACCATACTGCTGTATTTAAAGCTGCATATTTATTGTCTGTATAAGGAACAAGTTTACCAAAATATTCCTTTAATAAATCTGGACATGCCTTTAATGCAGAATCCGTATCCAAGAAGATAACACCCTTCTCTTCCACTTCCTCTAACATATTGTGATATACAACTTCACTCTCATATTGTGTAGATACACCGGCCAAGAATTTTTGTTCCGCTTCCGGAATTCCTAGCTTATCAAACGTATTACGAATCGTATCTGGAACTTCATCCCATGACTTTTCCTGCTTATCACTTGGTTTGATGTAGTATGTATAGTCATCAAAGTTGATTTCACTTAAATCTGGACCCCAATTTGGATTTTGTTGCTTTTCAAAAGAATGGTATGCATCAAGTCTTAGCTGCAACATCCATTCAGGCTCATTTTTGATTTTAGAGATTGTACGAACTGTTTCTTCATTCAATCCCTTTTGGGTTTTATAAACACTGACATCTTCATCATGAAAACCATATTCATATTCACTAGAAAGTGTGATATCTTTTTCGTTACTCATCTTTTCCATCCTCACTTTCCTTAATCATTTCACGCATAGCCTTCCATCCAATTGTGGCACAATTGATACGATTGGCTTGTTTTCCAACATTTTGAAACGCTATGGCCTCATCTAAAACATCTTCATCATATTCTTTTTGATCAATCATTTTGAAATAATTGTCCATAATTTCTTTTGCCTCTTCTGTTGTCTTTCCTATTAATAGTTCAGACATAATTGAAGTCGAAGCTGTTGAAATTGTACAGGCAACCCCATCAAAACGAATATCATCAATTTTTCCATCTGAAATTTTTGTCTGCACCGTAATATCATCAATACAAGAATCACTCGCCATATGACGTGACATGTAACCATTGTCTTTTGTCAATTCTTTATTACGAGGATAGTCATAATGATCCATAATAATCTGGCGCATCAACATTGGATCAATATTTGACATAATTAAGCTTCCTTCCTAAAAGAAAATGCTGACACAGTTTTCCACTGTCGCATTCTTCAAAGCATCAATCAATTGATCGACTTCTTCTTTTGTGTTGTACAAATAGAAACTTGCACGACAAGTACCCGGAGTCTTCAACACTTCCGGAAGTAATTTAGCACAATGCTGTCCTGAACGAACGGCAATGCCAAATGTATTTAAATAGCTAGCGACATCTTGTGCAAAAATCATTTGATCTTTATCCTTCACATTAAATGTCACAATTCCACTCTTCGCATTTTCGTTATATACAACAATATTCCCTAAAGCTTCTGCTTTTTTTAAGAAATATTCCTTTAATTCTACTTCATGCGCATGAATATTCTCTTTTCCAATCGCATCCAAATAATCCATGGCAGCTGCCATACCAATTACACCTTCAATTGGTTGTGTTCCAGATTCAAACTTTAATGGCGTTTCCCTTAAAGTTAATGAACAAGACTTGTCAAAGCGCGCATTACTTTCACCACCATAGAAAATTGGTTCTAGTTGATCCAACCATTTTTTCTTGCCATATAAAGCACCTACGCCTGTAGGACCACACATCTTGTGAGCACTAAATGCATAGAAATCACAATCTAAATCCTGCACATCAATATTTAAATGAGGAGTACTCTGCGCTCCATCAATCACTAACAAAATGCCTCGTTCATGACAGATCTTGGCGATTTCCTTAACGGGAGCCACAAACCCCAAAACATTAGAAACCATCGCCATCGCAACAACTTTAACTTGATCAGTTAAGACACGTTTAAAGTTTTCAACTGTGATCTTACCCTCTTCATCCAAAGGAATGTAATCGATTTTAGTCCCTTTTTTCTTTCCCGCCTGCATCCAAGGCAAGATACTTGAGGCATGTTCACTTTCGTCACTTAAAATGATATCACCTTCATGTAAAAGCTGTTCTGTAACCATCATAGCTACAAGATTCAAACCTTCACTCGAGCCTGAAGTAAAAACGATTTCTTCTTTGTGTTTCGCATTTAAGAATTTTTGAGTACGAACACGAGCCCCTTCAAAAGCCGCATCGACCTGTGCACTCATTTCATAATCACCACGGTGAGCATTAGCACCAAGGTATGTATAATAATTCACTACGGCATCAATCACGGGTTGAGGCTTTAATGTCGTAGCCCCATTATCTAAATACACTAGAGGTTTATCAGACATCTTACGCGTTAAAATCGGAAAATCTTTACGAATTTTACTGATGTCCATATAATCCAACCTTACTTTCCATTTCTTGACGAAGACTATCTTTCAATTCTTCATCTTCTACTAAATCAATAACTGGCAAGAAATAACCAACACTTAACAATCCAACAGCTTGTTTTGTGCTCAATCCACGAGACTGTAGATAATATAGCTGATCAGCATCTGGCTGTCCAATTGTTAGAGCGTGGCTTGCCTTTACATCATTTTCATCAATTAATAACAGTGGAATAACTTTTGTCTTATGTCCCTGACCCAAAGTTAATACACGCGTTGCCTGATGAGACTGAGCATCGAAACATCCTTTTTTGATATTTCCATTGGCAACCATTTGATATTGTCCATGATCAAATAAAACGGCAAAGTTTTCCATTTGACCATTTGTATGAGGCGCATTATGTCTTACTTCCATATCGCATACTTTTTCGATGTGTTCCTGACATAATTGACCACTTAAAATTTCATATTCAGCACCCTGCTCTTTTAGATCCACATAGTGATTCCATTTCAATGGGCTTTTTTCTAGATCCAAGACACCCATTTGGCAGTTGGCATCTTGTTTAAGTACCATATTAATGTTTAATTCGCACGCACTTTCAGCATGGTTTAAAATAAAGAATTTTGAAAAAGAATTTTCTAAACACTCCACATTCAAATCAAATTTTGTACAATCTTTACTCAATTCAATTAAATATGATTTTTGATCATGACGATCAATTTGAATGTTTAAAGTTTCGCTATTGTGTACTTCCTTGCGATTAAGCATATTTTTTAGCTCCACAAGAACCTAAAGAAATAGGTTGTTTATCTTCTTCTTTATTTGCGGTTACGTGGTACTCTTTTTCAATCCATTCATATCCATCCTGGTCAACTTTTTCAACTAAACTTGCATCACCAGATACAACAATTTGTCCATCCATTAATACGTGAGCATGTGTTGGCTGTAAATATTCATAGAAACGTGCATAGTGAGATACGATCAATAAACCAAGATCTGTTTGTTGCTGACATTGGTTGATGGCATCAGAAACAATACGCAATGCATCGACATCAAGTCCAGAGTCAATTTCATCCAACATCGCAATTGCCGGTTTTAACATCATCATTTGAACGATTTCATTACGTTTCTTTTCACCACCACTAAAACCATCATTTAAGAAACGATGAGCCAAGTCTGGTTTCATTTCTAATTGTTCAATAGCTTTATCCATTTCTTTGATAAATTTAAATAATGAGATTGGTTTTTCTAAACGCGCATTGATTGCACTTCTTAAAAAGTCAGAGTTTGTAACACCAGAAACAACACTAGGATATTGCATACCCAAGAAAAGTCCTGCCTTACTTCTTTCATCGACTGACATTTGTAGTACATCCTTTCCATCTAATGTAATCGAACCAGATGTAACTGTATATTTTGGATTACCCATAATGGCTGCAAGCAATGTAGACTTACCATTTCCATTAGGTCCCATTAGAGCATGACGCTCACCTGATTTTACAGTTAAGCTCAACCCTTTTAAAATTTCTTTATTCTCCACGGATACATGAAGATCCTTAATGACCAAATCTGCCATACCTTCTACCTCTTTTCACTGCAATATAATACCAAATAATTATTAAAATCTCAATTAATACATCTCGAGCCTTCATTGCAATTTAAAAAGATATCTCGTATAATTGAAAAGACATTCTCAAGGAGGTTAATTATGACTGATATTTTACGAAATAACTGGTTTGTTGTACTTATTGCCATCATCATTATTGGTTTTATTGGCTACTTCATCTACGACACCAATAAAGATAATGTTTCCGCAAAAACAACCAACAATGAACAAGTTATTGCTTCTATTAATAAGGATGACATTACCGCTGATGATTTATATGATGAATCCACACCTTATGATGGCTCTACTATCTACAATATGTATAAAAATGCCGTTATCGATCAATCTATCAAAACTACAAAAGATTTAAAGAAACAGGCAAGCACATTAGAGTCTAATATTAAATCTAACGCATCTAGTCAAAGTGATGACTATGAATCTACACTAACAACAGAGCTTGCCAAATATGGTTATGCATCCTATGAAGAACTTAATGATTATTGCTTAACAAGTGTAAAAGAAAAAGAAATGAATAAAAAATATATCACTAAACATTTTGATGAAGTGAAAAAAGCTTGGGAAGATAAAAGCCCAAGAACCGTATCCATTATTAAAATGGATGTTAGTGATGCCGATAATCTAACAGAAACAGAAACTAAAAAGAAAAGTAATATTGATAAGGCTTTAGAAAAAGAAAGCTTTGCGGATGTCGCTAAAGCCTTCTCTGAAGATTCAAATACCGCTAATAAAAATGGATTTGCAGGATATGTAGATTCAAACTCAACAAGTTCAGGCTCAAATTCAACATCAACTGTTCCTGCTGATGTAGTGACAGCTGCAATCGGCCTTAAAAAAGGTGAAACAAGTGACTGGATCACAGTTACAAGTTCAAGTGGAACAAGCTTATATAAGGTATATGTAAAAGAAACAAATTCAAAAAAGATTTTTAACGCAAAAAGTGACACCGTTTCAAACCAAGCATTGTATGCCATCTTAAACAGCGATTCTTCTCTTTCATACAAGATTTTAGATTCGTATGCAAAAAAATTAGATATTAAATTCAACGATAAAGACACAAAGAAAAAATTCGACAGCTATGTAAAAACAACTTATGGAGGTGATCAATAATGAAAAAGACACCTATATTATTCGTATGTGCTGCCATGATGTTGACAGGATGCTCTGGAGCAACCGCAACTATTAAGGATAAAGATGAAACAATTATGACTATTGGTGACACAAAATACACTAAGGGTGATGAATATGATTTGTTAAAAATATCTACTGGTACAGATCTTACAATGGAACTTGTAAAACAGGCTATCTACAAACAAGAAGTCAAAGTTACAAAGGAAATGAAGAAAAAAGCACAAGAACAAGTTAACAACTACAAAGAAAACATGGAAAACTTTGATGAACAAATTCAATCATTGGGATATAAAAACAGCACACAATATATGAATAAAGTTCTAATCCCAAGTTTACAAGCAAGTGAATTAACCAAAAAATACTTCACAGACGCAAAGAAAGACATCCAAAAAACATATAAACCAAGTAAAGCTCGTATCATTCAATGTGAGAATAAGGCAACTGCTAAAAAAGCTTTGAAAGCATTAAAGAACGGAACAGATCCAGAAGAAGTAGCTCAACAATACATGGTTGATTCTGCAAAATATTCTGGAAAAGAAACATTGGTAACGACAAAGACAACGGATTTATCAACTCGTTTGATCAATACATTGTCAAAGACAAAAAAAGCCGGAGTCATTGACGAAGTCTTCACAAACGAAAGCAGTGGAACAACATATGCATATGTTGCCGTATTAGTATCTAATACATATAAAGACATTAAAGATGATGTATATACAACATTGAGCAGTGATGATGACGTCACAAAAGCTTGTCTTGTTTATTATTTAAAGAAATATAATTTTGAAGTACACGATCAAGATGTATTCAATAATTTAAAGGCAAACAATCCTGAATATCTAGTTTCTAGACCAGATTTATCTGAATCAGACGACTAAATAAAAGGCCATTAGACAATAGTCTAGTGGCCCATTTTTTTCATCATTTCATCCAGTTCAAATCGAAAATTAAATTCTTCTATATCCTGTAACCCTATGTAAAATAAACAATCTATATCCTCATGATCAAATACGTAACAATGCTCCTTATCCATATAGCCTTCTGGCCATAAACATCCCGCATAATCATAGAGTTTTTTTGTCTTCATATTTTGTTGAAGACGCCCCATGATCATTAATTTCTTTGTTCCCTCTTTTAAAGTGACAACACTACCAATCGGTAATAAATCTTTCATGCCGACTCCTTTCTAATAACTTACGTTGATTTTAAAGCCCAGTCCCGCAATAAAGCCAAGTTTTGAGCCGATTTCCCACTCTCTGCTAGAAAAATGATAAGAGAAATTAGCCTCTGCACTACCTACACTTCCTTGTGCTGTTAAAGTGACTTTCGCCCCAAGAATGTTCAATACACAACGTGTTTCGCCTCGTAAGGCTGCAACACCAACTCCAGCTTCAAACGACTGTTCTTTCCTAGAAAAAGCAGCTTTACAAGTCGCATACGCAACACCAACTTGCCCTGTTGCTCGAGCGCTCGCATAGACTTTTGAATTTCCAATACGCGCATTTACTGTAGAAGATAATAACGCTAGACTTGACTCGGCATTTAATACTATACGCGGATCAAATTTCTTGTTCTTCCATATTCTTGCACTGATACTCGATTTGATTTCTCCATCAAGAAGTGTGGCATTGGCCCCTACATGGAAATAAGGCTTTGTGTAATTTTTATTCCATTCTTTAAATGACTTTGTATAACGAATCGAACCATACGAATAGCGACTCTGTTTTGTCAATTGTGAAACTAAATTCAAGTTTGTATACTTGATCAAATTCACCTTTCCAGGTTTCCAAGCACTTTGTTTGTGCTCGCAAGACTCAATTAAAGATGCGCTCTTCGATAAATAATTCGCAATATCCATTATTTCTTTTGCGATGCGATAATGCCTTTCATTAATTGTCGGATCTTTTGACGATAGAGGCCTAGAAGCGAGCGCCTTATATTCATGACTTAAATTTTGACAAGCTATACTATCGCCGTTCACGATTCATAATCCCCTGCATCTGAATTTGAATCAAATATTGAATTCGACTGACCTTTTGATTCACATAGACAAACTCTTCATTCGATACAATATTTTTTGTCTGATTTAACAACGCATTTAAATCACTAGACAAGGCATTGTAGAAATTTATCTCATTCATAACGCATCAAAGATTGTTCGTTTTCCTGATATAGATTTGCGGTTTGATGTAAATACGTAGAAAAGCGTGCTAACGTATCTAAATACGACATCATTGCTGGATTCAAAGTTTGAAATTGTTCCATAAAGTATTTCGAAGCTGGAGATTGCCAAATTGATTCCACATAATACATTCTGGATTCAATTTCGTTAAATACAGTTCGAATCTCATTGGCATACGCATCCACCTGCTTAGAATATGCCATTACATCTTCACTTGATATTTGAATTTGTGCCATACTTTTCTCCTTCTACAACAACAATCTAGCTTGTGCAACACGATCTTGTTGAAGCTGTTCGTAAACCGAAGCTGTCTGCTTCAATACATTGCTGTATTCTAGAATTACTTGATACATTTCTTTTAATGAAGGTCTAAATTCTTCTAGCTGATTTTGAAAAGCTAAATGATCCACCCCCTGCCAGATACTTTGCATCTGCTCCACTTTTTTATAAAGATTCTGAATTAGATCATTATAGCTATCCGCTTTGTTTTTCACATAGACACTTGCCTGATATACTTCGGAATAATCCACTGATATTTTCATTTTTACCTCCCGTAGATTAAGATATCGCCATAAGCGATTTGATTTTCTTGAAACGTTTTATTTAAATCTAAAAAATAATTTCCTGTCACATTAAACACATACTGTATTTCATAACCTAAAAACTCATTCAAAAACATTTTTACAACATACAATTGAGATACATATACCATTCTTAGATCAAGTGACAAATATATACCAACCTCATTCACAAATACCAACCCCTTCATTTTGATCTTTAAAAAAGACACAATCAAAATGTTCATATGGAAGCTTTCGCTTTAACATATATCCATATTCTTTTAAACCATAACCAACCCATACAATTTGAGCATTGTATAGTTTCTTTTGAAATGCATCCTCATTCAATAAACTCACATCTACACACACGACATATACATCACTCTCTTGATGCCAATCACTCGTAATTTTTAAATGTGCTAAACTCTCACATATACAATTTACTACATGCACATAATCCGTATGCATATATAAAATGAATAACTTTTTTGTTTCATCCATAAAAACCGGTCGATCGCCTTTACATTCAAAACCAATACAATTTTTATCCTTATTAAATATCATCGATTTTGTAGCTCTTGTTTTAAGATCTGTTTCTTTTATCTTTCGATATAAAATTTCAACATATGCATTGTGATACAGCGTCATATTTAGATACGAAGGCAGATGGTAGGTGTCAAAGAATATCCGTTTATCATCTAAACTCTCTATATCAAATACATACTTATTTAAGATCCATTTCAAATTTGTGGTTTCATTATTCGTAACCACAAACGAAATTACATGTTCATCCAATTCAGAAAGATCCAAATTCTCATCTTCGAAAATGATACAAACACCTTCATGAATCTTTGAAAAATAGCGAGATTGAAAGAAACTAAAATCTACATAGGAATCCAACATATTTGTTCCATAGACATAGATCGTTTCATTTTCAAAATATTTGATCAAACGATATACAATATCTAGACTTTTTGTATAAAACAACTGTATTGACATAAATTCAATTTCACATTGTCTTTGTTCAAAAGGAAGATCTAACACACCAAATACATATTCAGGAATATCTTTAGGCAACAACACCCATTCTCTTGCTTCCTTTAAATCATGAATTTGATCCTTTAATACATCCATGACACGCTTACCCGCATGATGTTTTGAATGCAGTACTTCTTTTTTCTCATTGATTTCACGCCAACATATTTCATCTATTGAACTTTGTAAATAAAAACTTCGACAAGATTGATTCTTTTGTTGGTGCTGAAGAATCATATCTCCTGGATTTTTTAAATGATACGCCATTTCATTTTGAAGTATTTCCCGACTATCTTGTACACTACTCACATGAAAACAAGCCCGCCAAGTTGTATTGGACCAAACTTGATCATCAATGATGCCAGAAGGTTTTTGTGTGCTTAAAACCAAATGGATGCCTAGTGATCTTCCAATTCGTGCAATTTCCTGCAGTTGTGACATAAATTGTGGAAATCGCATTTTCAATTGGGCAAATTCATCCACAAAGATCCATAAATGTGACATTGTACAGATCTTATTGTAGGAATGAATATCCGATACTTTTTCTTTTAAGAACAAGCGCTGTCTTTTCTCCAATTCATAATTCATGCTCTGAAAAAAACGTTCCATAGATTGTGCATCTAAATTGGTCACAATTCCTGCACAATGCGCAAATTCATAAAAGGGTTGTCCAAAAGCACCGCCCTTAAAATCAATCAATACATATTGAAATTGTTGAGGTGTATTATGCCATATCAGCATCATCAAAAGAAAACTAATAAATTCACTCTTGCCAAAACCTGTCATTCCTGCAACTAAGCCATGAGGCCCATACTCTTGAAAATCCATAACAACAATTTGTTGGGACTCATCAATACCTACTGGAACTTTCATTACATACTCAGATTTTCGAACAGGACCTATTTTGATTAGTTGATCATAGAAATTTGAATCTTCATTCCGCAATACAAATCGTTTTCGATCTAAGCCTAATTCTGTTATCGCAATTGTTTCAATTTGGTAGTCATAATGGAAAGATGGTTTTTGGTTTCCAACATAAATCAAACAATAATACGACTTAGGAAGATATTTTCCTTCTATATCAACGACTATTGTATCGGCATCGATTTTTTCACAAATAGCACAATAGGGATTTAAAAGAATTTGTTTCATTCCATCAAACTCCTGAAGCCATACCCATTTACGTTTTTGTTTGGAATACCACAAATAATTTTCAAATAAAATAACACTTGCCTTCACATCTCCTTGAATCCAACAAGCTTCGCCTTGTCTTAAAAATATAGGAAATTGTACAAATTGATTTAAGTTTGAGATTAACTGTTCTCTTTTTTGCATCAACTCATCAAGTGCATATTCATACGAAACTTCACGATAACTTATTTTGCACCATGCATTGTATGCACACCCTACATAAATCACATCTCTGTTTTCGTGTTGGTATGTATCGATATATTTAGTAATATATTCATCCATCTGTTTTTTAAATGTACCTTTAGATACAACACCCTTTTCATACATCTTCTCTATGTAAGCATTATACATATCGATACTTTTTGTGCTCTCTTTTACACTTAATTTGTATTGATAATTCCGGTTGTAAAGACCATACACCATAAAAGTAAATGCCATTGTCAAAGAGCTGATCATACTTGCGAAGAGTGATTCTATTCTTTGTTTTTGAAGATATCCAATCAAAATGGAGGAGACAAAACCAGAACTTGCGATCATACAACTCGGTCCTATCGCACTAAATAGACTTTGTTTTTGAACTGTACGCATAATTTGTGGCATCTGAATATCAAATTTTTGAACCTTTGGCATTTCAATATTTAAACAGTACGGATAATATGTTGCATTTTTACGATCTAGCTCTACATTACTATAAGGATTGTTGACCATATCCAAAAGTACATAATCTTTAAAATAAATCATGCGAATGTTCGCAAACACAATCTCATCCTGCATACAAAGGCTGCATCTTTTAACTCGTTTCGAATTGACATACGTACCGTTTAAACTATCAAAATCCTGTAACACGCCTTCTTCAATTTGAAAATGATACCTAGACACTCCGTTCGTACATAATTGAATATCACATGCTTCACTTCTTCCAACCTTTATCTTTTTAGAAATTGGAAAATGGCACATTGTACTTTCTATTTCTTCTAAATAAAATAAAACTTCATCTAGAATACACGATTCGCCATATCTCAATATTTTTTTAGATTGGTTCCATACAATACACACACCATTCCTTCTTTTTTCAAAGAAGTACTTTGAAAATGACTTTGCACAGTTCAAGTCAAAGTAGTGGCAGGATTTGTCTGTGTATAGCCATAGTTTGATCATAATTTAAAGATTTGTTTGAGCCACATTCTTATTTTCTGTATAGAGGTGATTCTCACAGCTGACCTTTTGATTTCTTCTTTTTTTAATACTTTGCGATGCTTTGTCTTTACCTCAATTGAGGTCTTTTTCTTTTTTAATGAAATCTCGACAAAATCATGTCCCATCACATCTTTTTCAATCTGTACACGCTTACCATTGACTAAAACATACTCGATCTTATCTTCAGACCATATTTGTACCTTATTCTTTTTACGCGTATAGTGAATTTTGGGCTTAGAAACCTTTTGAATATGTTTCTTATTCTTTTTTAAGACCACTTCATTATCGTCATTTACAACCCAGACACGTTCAAATTCAACCACTTCATCTTTTTCTAGAACTTGTTCACTTTTTGAAACCATTTCAATCTCTTTATCGGGACTAAATACAAATTCATATTCTTTCTTTTCTAGGTTCATCAGCACATCATTTGTATATGTCACAATTTTTAATACATCATCTTTGACCATACGATTAAAGACTTTCTCAAAATCCATATCCATGAAAGTATCATTTAAATAGTATTCCACCCGCATATACGCATTTGAAGCATCATACTTGTATTCTAGGCTGGGGCGTTTCTTTACATTCATGCGATCCACAACCCTTTCATTATTCATAAACAACTGACTTGAAGGGGCTTTTTTATCGATTTGAACATAAATTTGATCACTTACCTCATGTCCATATATATCTTTGGCATACGCACTCACACAATAGATGACATCCTGATTATGTATGGCCGGTAAACGAATCGTTTCATTGAGCGCATAGCGCGTTTTAATACCATTGAGATCCACATCTATATATCCTATTTCTAATTTAGATACATTACGGATTGCTTTCACAATGACATCCTCATTAGATAGCTTACTTGAAGGAGTTAATGTGATTATTGGCAAAATATTGGAATATTCAATAGAGCCTTCGATACTTTTTTTAAATTGTGGATACTCTTTATGTTCTAACTCAAATGTATACTTTCCATTTTTTGAATGATCAATCAACACTTGATTTTTGTCTTCTAAATCAAGTGAATAGTAATATATACCATCACAATACACATGCAGATTAAAAGCCTGTTTACATACAGATTCAAATTGCATGTTAGAATGATTTTCTTTTGTGTACACGACAGAATTTAATAAACATTCAGGATATTTAATAGGTAAAATTTTAATTTCTCTTTCCAACTTATTTTGTGCAATATCTGTACAGATTATTCGTAAAGATTGATTTTTGGATGTAACATCCACATCAAATTCAAGTTCTTCACAATCCATTTGTTCATCATCTAAATAAACCTCAATACTTTTCAAATTTTGTTCGAATATCTTTACATGAACGGTTTCTTTATCTTCTAAAGGAAGTACATCCGGAATCTTTTGATTATTTGTATTAAATACAATATCTGGCATTGTCGTATCTAATAGAATTGTCTTTTCACCTTCCTGTAACGCATAGCCGTCTACATCTTTTAAAATATATACAAGCTGTGTGATTCCTTCTTTTTGAATATCGATAAAAGTATGTTCGTTGTTTAAATCAATTTCTTTGCCATCATAAATAACTAAACTGGAATCTCGATCCACTTTTTCATCAAAGAACAACTCAATATTCCCTGTCGCAGAGGCCACACCATTTATAAAGTTTTCTGTTTCCTGCCAATATATAAAATCTGTATATTCAACATCTTGTAGAGAAATCATAAACTCCTCCAAAATTCATAAAGATCTTTCCATCTTTCACTTTTTAAATTGTCAATAAAAACCACTGGAATTTCCATATTTTCACTCTCCTTATTTCGTAATAAAAGTACATATTCCAAGTAATTACATCCTAGATTTTCAAATTCGGCTTGATACGTTTTTAATGTCTCTGGACTTATACTTTCAATCCAGTCTTTAATCGGTTGAATCGAAATTTTGATTTCTTTATGTAGACCAAACTGAAGACATTGATTTAACACGTTCAATTTATCTTTTAGAAGCAAGTTATTTGAATTAACCAGCTTAACACACGTATCAATATGTGCGGCATCCGGATTTAAATACACCAGCACAAGTGCTTGAAGCTCTGGCCATTTATTTAAAGAAACACGATCATATACATATCGAATCAAAGTAGCATCTTTTGTTGCTATTGCCTCCTCCATTAAAAATAAAGATGCTTGTTCATTGACATATACTTCATCCAAGATCCATCCATTAGAGATCCACGTATATAAACGATCTTGTTTATCAGACTCTTTATACGCTTTTTCAAATAAGGCAATTTGATGATGGGTGTAGTACGCATCAAAGACACTTTTTGGACTTGTACTGAAGACAGACAGAATACATATAGAAAGTACAAGCAAGATTCGAATGATGATATGTATAAAAATCAAGTTCTTAAATGTAGATAATCGAGATATTCTTCGCTCTTGTTTTTGATGACACAAAAGAACTATGGGCATCATACTTATGCCGAAAAGTTCTTGAATCAAAGAACCAAGTGCATAGATATCACAACGAATATCCTTTTCACTCAATGTTAATAATTCAGGTGCACAATTGGATTTTGAAGCCATCACTGCCACATGTGAGTGATTTTCAATACATGCGTTAAAATCAATTAAATAAAAATGGTTCTGATAATAAATAATATTTTCAAGTTTTAAATCAATATAGAGATAGCCAATCTGGTGCAGGTCTTGCAAGACTTTTAAAACATCAATTAGCAAACGATACTTTTTGAATAAACAACGATGGTTTTGAAAGTATTGTCTTGCGTTGATTCCTGGAATATACGTTTCGACAAAACATTGTGCAAAGTCTTCTTCAAAACAAGTGATCAAACTAGGGACATGGATCGAATTTAAGTTAGAGAGCACATTGATCTCTGTTTTAAATTGATGTTTATATCGTTCTGTTTCATAATCTGGACAGATTTTTAAAATATAAACACATGTACTAAATTCATCCATAACACGATAAACATTGGTATTATAGGTATGTACGACCTTATATCTATTGTTCTTTAAATTCACACACGACATCACCAAATCTTATCGTCATTCCATCTTTTAATCGCATCTTGCGTTTCACTTCTTTTTCGTTCAGATACGTCTTATTCGTACTCTTTAGATCTTGTATATAGTACCGATCATTTTCACATACGATCTTGGCATGTTTTAAAGATATACTCGCATCCTGTATACGGACATCACATACCATCGCTCTTCCTACTAGATTGATTTCATTGCACAATGCATATTTTTCCTGATCGCATAATAGGTAGGCATAAAAATCTACTTTTACTTGTAAAAGCTGTGTTTTTTCTTCCAAAACAGATTCAACAGGCTTCTCTTTATGGAAAGCTTGTATGGGTTCTTTGACTTTAAATGTCTGCATTCTCTTGTTTTTAAAGAAAAATAACTTTTTCGGATAATATAAATTTCGTATATTATCCAGACCTAAGACAAGATTGGGTAAACTAAACTCAGCACTCTTTAAAAACTTCAATAAAAATCCAGGAATTTCAAAAGCGGTTGTAGTCTGCATCGTTTTTGCGATATACTCCACCCATTTTTCTGACATATCCTTTTGAAACATCCAGTTCGATATTTGAATGGGCACCACGACAAACGCAAAGCGATCTCCAAAACTAGAGACAAATACGTAGTCTGGATCAAATAGAACTGGTTTATTGCGATTGGATGCGATGGCTTGTTCAAATAACTGATGCAAGAATATATAGCCTTCTTCTTTTTCAAACACATACTGACTTAAAAAATCATGTAAAGGAATATAGCCTTCTATCGCATACACCATCGATGCCGTTTTTTCGTTTGTCAACATACAAGGCAGACAAAAATCATCGTTCGATAATCGATCAAAAATGGATAGGTCGAGTAATTCTGGATTTTTCAAATGAACATACAAGTGATTATCATCCATGTGATCTTGTTCAATCCATTCGGACATCTCATCACCTCCATACTCTTAAACGTTTTTTTTAATACTTTTTCCAGAAAACTTTCATTATTTTTTTGATTTTTTGAGTTTTTTTGTCTAAAATGAAACAATGATGAAATTTATAACATATATTCACGTTTATTTAATTCAAACCATCCTGAATTTCCTTCCATTTTGCTGGATTGACATCTTCTATGACAATCAGACGTATATAGGAAATCAACTACATCACCCCATATATTTATTTCTATGGGCGTTTAGTTCGGCAATTGGATTTTATTATTATTCAAAAAAAATATGGGAAAAATATAACGTAAATTATAATAAAAAAAATCATGCCCTAATCTGTTTAGGCATGATTCTTTCATGTAGTATTCCATATAACGATATAACACTTTTAAAAGACCTTCACGTATGGCTTTCCATTCTTTTTGTAGCCTGGTTTATCCTTGAATGGTTTCTTTATATTCCGGTTCACTTAAATAAAAACTCAATCCTGTTTTTTATCAACATTGGATTGAGTTTTGTGTTCACATTTATGTTTGGCCACATTACTGGCTTTTGCGAAATCTATTTTTCATTTACTACGAATATTCTACTTCATCACTGGATGTTTCAGGATTGATCTTTTCAATCTTATCTAAGTAGTTTTTCGCTTTTTTCACAAAATACATACGATTTCCAAGCTCAAGTACTTTTTCAAAATATAAGCGAGCCAATTTATAATCTTCTTCTACAAAGGAGATCAAAGCAATATAGTAACATGAATCTACTTGCTGGAAAGGAAAATTCGCTCTTTGTAGACCTTGTAAATAATATTTCTTACAAGTATTCAAATCCCCATCCATAAGATGAATCTTATTTTCAATGGCCGCCATTTCTTCACTTTGAATCATGACACCAGCACGTCCATAATGAAGACGAATATTTTGCGCCTCTTCTTTACAACGAGATAAAGCCTCTTCATCCTTCAACATATAATAAATATACGACATCAATGACCAATATTGTAAAGAACTCGCAGCATCCTTACGCGGATAACTGATCAATACATCTTGAGCAAGTTCAGTATCATTTAAATAAATCAAGCATTGTGCAAGCAATGTGTGCTGGCTCAAGCGTGTATGTCCCTTTGAATTTGTGCAATAGTAAATAATGGCACTCGCACAAGCCTCAGGATTACAATCTTCATATAATAATTTTGTGATTGGTAAAAGGGATACAGCACGATAACGTAACACTAAATTAAACGCAAATAAGTAGAACATCAATAATACAGCTAGAAGCATCATATTATTTACGGCAATTAAAATTGCAAATAAGGCAACAATGCCTAACGCATAAATACCTGTTAATTTACGAACATTTTTACGACAAGTCTTTGCGAGATCCTTATAAGACTCATCCAATTCATGATGAATCTTATATATACGAACCAATTCATCATCGCTTGTAAAATTAAATTCGCGACGTTCTTTCGAAATGCTTTTGCGCAAACTTAACATTCCATAAATACATACAACAAATGCAGGCACAACCAAAATGGCACCAATATAGATCATGTATTCAGGTAAAAAGAAAATCAAACACATAACGATCCATGGGCTGATGTTGAATCGCGCTGTTACATATTGTCCAATATAAATGATATTGATGATTCCTGAAATCAATAAGGCATCACCTACATATAAGATCCACATATTATTTTGCAGATACGTTAAAACCTGTTTCAGTGATTCTGTATCTACACCTGGTACAGAACTTAATGAACTCGACAACATATCCGAACTCATATCGATACCACTCGCAAATACAACCGCACATAAGCAAAGTCCAACTAAAAAAGCTACAACTAAAGCTATTAAATGGGATTTACAACGATATTTCCACATACAACCACCTATTTCTTCTCTATAATTCTTGCAGGAATTCCTACTGCAGTTGCCCCTTCAGGAACATCTTCTAAGACGACCGCATTTGCCCCTACACGACATCCCTTTTTCAAAGTGATATTTCCTAAACATTTTGCTCCACAGCCAATATATACACCATCTTCTAAAGTTGGATGTCTTTTGACATGTTGCTTTCCTGTACCACCAAGTGTGACACCATGATAAAGCTGACAATCATCCCCGATAATTGTCGTTTCACCAATCACAACTCCGATACCATGATCAATCATCAAACCACGACCAATCACAGCACCAGGGTGAATTTCAATTCCTGTCCAATGCCTTGCTCGATTACTTACCCAACGCGCAATAAATGTATGATTACGCACCCAAAACCAATGGGCAATACGATGTAAACCAATTGCCTTAATATGTGGATACAACCAAAACACTTCCCATTTTGAATGTGCTGCTGGGTCTAACTGCATTGTTCTTTCTATGTTATATAATCCATCACGGATAAAAGATTTCTTGTTTCTTTCTGACATGATAAAATTTTAGTTTATTTATGTCTAAATTTCAAGTTTAGTGTTTATTTCACATAAACTTCACATAGTGAATCATCTAAAACCTTACCAATCGAATCATGAATAACAAGATCCGCCTTTGAATCCATATTTGTACTGTCTTTATTGATCAAAACCAAATGTTTGCCATGAAAATAGTTAATTAAACCAGCCGCAGGATATACGACAAGACTTGTACCACCTACAATTAAAAGATCTGCCTGCTCAATCGCATGAATAGCCGAATACAATGTATATTCATCTAAGCCTTCTTCATACAAAACAACATCTGGCTTAATGATGGCACCACACTTGCTACATCTAGGAATACCTTCATTATCTCTTAGTTTCATCATATCCTCTAGAGAATATTTTGTTTGACAATGCGTACAAGTATTTCTTAAAACACTTCCATGCAATTCATAGACCTTTTTAGAACCTGCCATCTGATGTAAGCCATCAATATTCTGTGTCACAATCCCTTTTAGCTTTCCCATTTTTTCAAGCTTTGAAAGAGCATGATGCGCCTTATTAGGTTGGGCATCTGGATAAATCATCTGATTAAAATAAAAATCAAAGAATTCTTTAGGATGACTTAAATAAAAACTATGTGACAACATAATCTCAGCCGGATATGGATACTTCTTTTTATATAATCCATTATCACTACGAAAATCTGGAATGTTACTTTCTGTAGACACACCAGCACCACCAAAAAATACTATATTATGACTTTCTTGAATCCAATCTTTTAAAGACATAACATTGTCGAGTAGACTTTGTCTCGACCTTCACCCCTTTCATCAATATAAAATAATTTCGCGATGAGAGGTTCAAGTCTCAAAAGCCCCTCACAGAACCGCACGTGCCCTATTAAGGCATACGGCTCTTCAACAAATTATTCACCTAATAAGCACTATTTAAATATATCTTAGGACACTCCAGTGGATGTATCTTTAGGATATTTATATATTTATTCCAAGTTAACCAGTTAGTCTGGTCTCTGCGTCTCTTGCTTTTACGCAATTCTACTAGAACATATTTATAGAACTTTAGTAGACCGACATAGTTACCATAAATTCCATAATATCTGTAATGTCCTGTTAATCTCACATTCAACGCTTCAATGGTATCCTTAATGCTTTCGTGCATATATTCCCATAACCATCTCTTAATGGCTTCTCTTTTCATTTTCAACTTCTTCTTGCTTGTTCTATGCAGTACACAATATTTGCCCCAATGACTTTTCGCATTGTAATGTGTAAATCCAAGAAAATCAAAGGATTCCTTTGTTCCCTTGTATCTGCCAAAGGGTAGTATTCTGCTTTTATCTTCTGCAATTTCAAGACCAAACTTCTTTAGTCTCTTTATTAAAAGCTGATAAAACTTTTGCGCTTCATTCTCGTATTGAAACAGACATACAAAATCATCTGCATAGCGTACCATATACATTTCGCCCCTGAATTCACGTTTCTTTACATAATCGAACCATGTATCAAGTACATAATGTAGATACACATTTGCCAGTACTGGTGATATTAATCCTCCCTGTACTTTTCCTGAATCTGTAGCCAGTCGTTTTACCATCTTCCATAACTCCACCAATCAGAAATCGTTTGATGTATCTGATAAAATTCTTGTCTGCTATGTCATGCTCTAAAAAATTTATCATCCAATCATGGTCGATGTTGTCGAAGAATCCTTTAATATCTGCGTCTAAGATGTAATTAACCTTATTAGCCATGATATGTTTGTTCACTCTCTGTATTGCATCGTGACAACTCCTGTTTGGACGAAACCCAAAAGAGAAATCTTTGAATTTGGGTTCATAGATTGCCTCTAGAATCTCCTTGAAGACTCCTTGCACAACTTTATCCTCAAATGATGGAATGCCTAGTCCGCGCATTTTCCCATTTCCTTTCGGTATAAAGGCTCTGCGCACTGGATAAGGCCTATAAGAAAATTTCTTCATTCTGATTAACAGATTTTCAATATTTTCGTCTATGTTTTCTCCATATTGCTCCTTGGTTACCCCGTCAACTCCAACCGCTTTTCCTTTCGGTTGCTTTTTGTAGGATTCCTTGAGTGTGTCATTGTTTACATATTTCATTAACGACTGTACTCTGTCATATCTTGCTACGAGATTGGCTATTTCTGCTTTCTCTTTTTCCGTAGATTACTTGCCTCCTGTGCTTTCTATGTTTTGATTGCAAAAGCAACTTATTGTCCGTCCCTTCCCTCTAGCGTCATTACTGCTTTCCATGGTACTATAGACGAATCCGACTCCTCAATGGTCTTCGTTCATACTCATCATTGCATTGACCGATACTCCCTACTGTCTCATGTACAGAACCATCCAGGCCTCCCAGGTATTTCAAATATAACAATATCAGGTATGCCGTGCTCTAGGACTCCGGTGTGTTTTCATAGTCTCGCTTTAGCGACTAATCCTTGTTGGTGACCCAAGAAAGTAGTAGACCACCCCACACAATCGATAATTCTAACGGAGCTCAATCACTTCACGCTTACGCATTACGGCGTTCCTGTTCCCTGTCCTACGCTTAAACACCGTTGTTAGCCTTTGGTGCTCCAAGGACTTAGTACTGGCAACTTGCTAGGTTTTACCAGACTGGATTCCCACCAGTTATATATTTGGCACCGAACTGGCGCACACTTCCTGAAACTATTATACCTCTAAATAAGAAAAGAAAGGAAGATAATTCACTATCTTCCTTGAATATCAAATGTATACTCGCCATTTTGACAATCTACATGGATTACATCCCCTTGCATAGCGCCAGTCTTAATCATTTCCTTGGCAATCTGTGTCTCAAGATTTCTTTGGATATAACGCTTCATAGGACGAGCACCATATACAGGATCTACCCCCATCTTTGCGATCTGATTGTATACAGCATCACTTACATTCAATGTAATGTCACGTTCAGCCAAACGTTTTTGTAGCAAGCCGACAAACTTGTGGGCAATCTTAATAAAGGCCGAATCATCTAATGCGTTGAACACAATAATTTCATCGATACGGTTAATGAATTCTGGTTTAAAGTGACGCTTTACTTCTTCCATATATTTATCATGTACATCACCAGATTCAAAGGCATATTGGCTACCTAAGTTAGATGTTAAGATAATAATTGTATTCTTAAAATCTACCGTAACACCTTTCGAGTCTGTAATACGACCATCATCAAGAATTTGAAGTAACACATTGAATACATCTGGATGCGCCTTTTCGATTTCATCAAACAAGACAATACTATATGGATTACGACGAACAGCTTCCGTTAATTGACCTCCCTCATCGTATCCTACATATCCAGGAGGTGCACCAATTAATCGTGCCACACTGTGTTTTTCCATGTATTCACTCATATCAATACGCACAATATGTCTTTCATCGTCAAATAACTGTTCAGCCAAAGCCTTGGCAACCTCCGTTTTACCAACACCAGTTGGACCTAAGAACATGAACGATCCAATTGGACGATTCTCATCTTGAATCTGTGCTTTAGAACGCAAGATTGCATCTGTTACAAGTTCTAGAGCTTCATTTTGACCAACAACACGTTTTTCAAGTTCTTCCTTCAAATTCAATAATTTATCTCTTTCAGAGGCAACCAAACGAGTCACTTCAACGCCTGTCCATCTAGAAACGATTTTCGCAATCAATTCTTCATTGACCGTTTCTTGAATCAAAGCATCCTCTTTTTGACTTGCCTGCTCTTTTTGAATACGAGCCTCTAATTCTGGAATCGTGCCATATTGAAGTTTAGCAGCATCTTCGTAACGAGCTTCATTACGCGCTTGCTCTAAATCCAAACGAGCTTTCTCCAAACGTTGTTTATCCTCTTTTTCATTAGCCAAGCCATGTTTTTCGTCTTCCCACTTAGAATGCATTTCATCACGCTTTGATTGTAAAGAAGCTAATTCACTTTCAATTTCTTCACGACGCTCAATAGCCCTTTTATCTTCTTCTTTTTGTAGAGAAGTCTTTTCAATTTGAAGTTGTAAAATCTTACGCTGTAATTCATCCAACTCTTGAGGCATACTTTCCATTTCAACCTTTAACGTAGCACAAGCCTCATCCACTAAGTCAATTGCCTTATCTGGTAAGAAACGATCCGTGATATAACGATCGGACATAGTAGCTGCCGCAATTAAAGCTTCATCCAAAATACGTACACCATGATAACTTTCAAAACGATCTTTTAATCCACGCAAAATACTGATTGTATCCTCTACACTTGGCTGAGCAACTTGTACTTTTTGGAAACGACGCTCTAAAGCGGCATCCTTTTCAATATATTTACGATATTCATTGAAAGTTGTTGCACCAATACAATGTAGTTCACCACGCGCTAACATTGGCTTTAATAAGTTAGCCGCATCCATACTACCTTCGGTTTTACCTGCACCAACCAAGTTATGAATTTCATCAATAAACAAGATGATTTGTCCATCCGATTTTTTAACTTCATCCAAAATGGATTTTAAACGCTCCTCAAATTCACCACGATACTTAGCACCGGCAATCAAAGATCCCATATCCAATTCAATCAAGCGTTTCTCTTTTAATGACTCAGGCACATCCCCCTTCATAATACGCCATGCGATCCCTTCAACAACAGCTGTCTTACCAACACCAGGTTCACCAATCAAAACAGGGTTGTTCTTTGTCTTACGAGATAAAATCTGCATAACACGTCGAATTTCATCATCACGTCCAATAATTGGATCAATCTTACCATCACGCACATCCTGAACTAGATCACGACCATATTTCTTTAAAGCTTCTACATTCTCTTCTGAATTTGGCGTATCAAATTTTTTACCATTACGACGCTCTAATTCAGCTTTGTAGCAAGCATCCTTATTCAAGTTAAAAGTTCTTACCAATTCTTTAGAAATATAAGAACGATTAAACAATAGAGCTAAGAATACACTAGCTACTGAAAGATAAGTTTCATCATGTTGACTCGCCCAGTTTTGCGCATCTTCAAACGATTTCTGCACTTCATTGGATAAATTTATATTACTTGTTGAGCTCTTTGCGACACGATTAGATTCTTGTTGAACCATCTGTAAAGCACGACCTTTATCCAAGCCAATACGCTCAAACAAGCCGTCCAATACATCATCCTTAAAAATCGTTTCCAACATATCCACAGTATCTACACTTGGATGTTGGTTGGATTTTGCCAAATTAATGGCATCCATTAAAATCTTCTGCAAACGCTCTGACATTTGATCGATATTCATAAATAAGCACCTCCTTGCACTTAGCACTCACTCTTTATGATTGCTAATGATAGTATAACACCATTTTTGGCACTGTCAACACTTAAGTGCTAATTATTTTTTTAAAAAGAAAAGTAGATTTCTCTACTTTTCCAATGTATTACGATTATAAGCTCTTTGCCAATTTACGCTAAATTCACCCACCGCAATCTTTGTTCCTGGATGATCAATCATTTGATATAAAACATCACAAGGAACAGTTACAGCTTGAATTCCAGCCTTGATCAATTCATGTACTTGATATGTATTTTTAAAGCTTGCCGCAATCACTTTAGCCGGCATATGATTCACTCTCAACATTTCAATCAAGTCTTTTACATTCTGAACACCATCTCCATAATTACACATTCGATTTGTATAAGGTGCTAAATATTCAGCTCCATTCATTGCAGCTAAAAAAGCCTGGTCCGCTGTATAAATGGCAGTAGCCAATGTGTGAATTCCTAACTTTTTACATTCTTTAATAGCTCTTAAGCCCTCATGTGTAACCGGAATCTTTACATACATATTTTTATTACGAATGGAAGAAATCATTTTTGCCTCTTCCATAATACCTTCAAAAGAGGTCTGTACCGTTTGAATAAACAACAATTGCTCTTCGCTCAACACCTCACAAAGATCTTTTACTACATCCATTGCTTCTCTATTCGATTTTGTTAATATTGTAGGGTTTGTCGTAACACCCGTAATTGTTAATAACTCATTTAGTTCTTTAATTTGTTCAATATTTGATGAATCGATAATTAATTCCATAATAGATCCTCCTTAAGTTCATCTGTATACTAACACCAGAAAAATTTTGATTCAATAACATTTTCACATCAAACAATTTATTTCAAAAGAACACAAATAAACATGTTCCCTTCTGTTTCTTTTTGTGCTTTAATAGAATTATGAACACAACACAAAGAAGATATGAAATCTATGAAAAACTAAAAAAAGATAAAACCGTACAAGTAAGTGAACTCGCAAAAGTATACTCCGTTTCCTTAATGACCATACGAAGAGATTTAGATAGTCTAGAAAACCAAGGACTCGCCACAAAGCGCTATGGAGGAGCCACACTCAATGAGTCTAGTTCAACTGAGCCTTCCTTTGAAATCAAAGAAGGTATATCACAATCGGATAAAAAAGAAATCGCGATTTATGCTAGTACACTCATTCAAGATGGAGATTCTATCTATTTGGATTGTGGTACAACCTGCCTTGAGCTCTTTAAACGTATACACCATAAAAAAATCACAATCTTTACAAATTTCTGGAAGATTCTTCACTATGTAGATCGAAATACCAAGGCGAAAATCATTATGGCTCCAGGCACCTATAATCCTGTAACTCAGGCAGCTCTATCTGAAAGCACCATTCAATTCTTTCAAAACTATTATATCGATAAAGCCTTTATTTCCGTATTAGGCCTTGACTTAGACTATGGCGTATCCATTCCCAGCATGAGTGATGCTTTAGTTAAAAAAGCGATTCTTGATTCTTCCAATAAAAAAATTTGTATGGCAGACCATACAAAATTCCATAAGAAGTATATGTCAAAAATAGCCAATATTGATGATTTTGACATGATTATCACCGATAATAAACTAGATGATACTATAAAACACGAAAACATAATAAAAGCACATTAAATGTGCTTTTATTATATTAGAATGCTTTTTGACCTTTTACATATGTCATTTCAACAGAATAGTCATCATTTAATACAACTAAATCTGCATCTTTTCCAGTTTGAATCGATCCTTTACGATCATCTACATTCAACATACGAGCCGGGTTCAATGTACAAGCATTGATAGCTGTTTGCCAAGGAACCATTGCTTTTTCTACTAAAATACGAAGTCCATCGTTGACATGCAATGTAGATCCCGCAAGACCTTTCGTATCTGTTAAGTGTGCACTTCCATCTGGATATAATTCAATTTCATTTCCACCAAACAATACCTTTGTACCAACAGGTAGTCCCTTAACCATTAATGAGTCAGTGATCATAATACAGTGGTTTGCTCCTTTAGCTGTAAAGAAGTCGTTTAATGCTTCATAAGTTGAGTGGTTTCCATCACAGATGATTTCACCATATACATCTCTATAACGCATTGCAGCACCAACTAATCCTGGTTCACGGTGATGGAATTTAGTCATACCATTGAATACGTGAGTCATTGAGTTTGCACCATTCGCAATGGCTAAACGAGCCTGTTCAAAAGTGGCTCCTGAGTGACCTTGACTACACACAATTCCATTTGCGCGTAAGAATTTAGTTAATTCATAGTTATCATCGTGTTCACAAGCCATAGTCACGATTTTAATTAAATTATTAGAAGCTGCCAAGTAACGTTTGAATTGTTCAAGATCTGGTTTTACACAATACTGTTCAGGTTGTGCTCCCTTATATACTTGATCCAAATAAGGTCCTTCAAAGTGAATACCTAAAATTTCTGCACCTTCATACCCTTCTTCAACAACTTTCGCAACATTTTTAACCGCATTTGTCAAAACTTCTTCAGACTGTGTGATTGTTGTTGGAAGAATACCTGTAACCCCTTCTTTAACAATATTTTTCATCCAGTTACGAAGGCCTTCTTCATTCGCATCATTAGTATCAAATCCATAAGCACCATGTGTGTGTACATCGATAAATCCTGGGATAATTCGTTTATCTCCATAATCCTCATCCACTTCTTTTTCGCCATATGGATAGATATTAACAATCTTTCCTTCTTCTACTTCAACTTGGGCTGCCAACCATGTATTTACGACCCAAATTCTTTTACTTTGAATAATCATATCGACAATTCCTCCTAACTATTATTATACTCTTTATAAAAGAAAACACTTACACTTTTTAGTTGACTTTTTATATTTTTTATTCAAAAAATATAAAAGATGCAAATGAATAGACATATTCTCTAAATAATTATACAATAAAAAGAAGAGGTGAACAAAAATGAAAAGAGCTAAAAAAATTATAGATAACGTGTACTGGGTTGGGGTTAGAGACTTAAATAACCGCCACTTCCATGGTGATTTATATCCAATTGATGAAGGTTGTACATATAATGCCTACTTAGTTGTAGATGATGAAGTCACACTTTTTGATACAGTCGAAGAAGAATTCACAGAAGAACTATTGGAAAGAGTTGAATCTGTACTTCAAGGAAGAGAAATTGACAATATTGTTGTTCAACATACAGAACCAGATCATTCGGGTGGATTTAAAAAAGTATATGCCAAATATCCAAACGCAAAAGTTTACGCATCTATTTCTGGAAAGAAGAATATGATTGAACAATACTTTGATCAAGTTCCATATCAGGTCGTAAAGACAAATGATACAATCAACACAGGAAAATATGACTTTGTCTTTGTCGAAATGCAAATGATTCACTGGCCAGACAACATGTTGACATATTGTCCACAGTTAAAAACAGTATTCTCAAACGATGCCTTTGGACAGCACATTGTAAACTTTAATCTAACCGATGAAGGATTGGATAAAGCATATTGTTTAAAACAAGCCAAAGAATACTTTGCGAATATTGTTTTACCATATACAACACCAGTGCAGGCTAAATTAAATCTAATTCTAGGCATGAATTTAGACATTGAATATATCATGCCGGCACATGGTATTATCTGGAAAGATTATATTGCAGATATTATTGAAACATATAAAGATATCGCAACACAAAAAGCCGCAAACAAAGCTGTTATTGTATATGAATCCGTATGGAAACATACGCAACAGATTGCTGAAAGCTTAGCCGAAGGATTCAGCGATGCTGATATGGATGTAAAAGTCTATCAATTATCGGATACAAAATCTAGTATTGTGATGCGCGAAATCATGGATGCCAAAGTTGTATGTATTGGATCTGGAACCTACAACAATGTCATGGCACCAAGTGTAGCCGCTTTCCTTGAACACATTCGTCCATGTAAATTTAAGAACAAAAAAGGGTTGGCCTTTGCTGCATACGGATGGTTTAACCAAGTTGCCAAAGAAATCGATACAAGAATGCAACAATCTGGAATCGAATCATGTCACGATGTGATCAATCAATGTTACACACCAAGTGACGATCAATTAGAAGACTATTTTAATGTCGCAAAAGAAATCGCAAAAAGGAGCTGTAACGGATAAAGAAGTTTCAGCTTAATAAAAAAGGACCGAATATTCAA
>OBJP01000143.1_pt1 | contig 64967 bp, 62 predicted proteins | sample 1519821 | NCBI WGS metagenome assembly OBJP01 (sample SAMN04209218, study PRJEB22552) | human gut metagenome | biome: gut; material: feces | host: Homo sapiens | place: USA: Oklahoma | reverse complement strand
GAGCATCTGCCTTACAAGCAGAGGGTCACAGGTTCGAGCCCTGTAGGTCCCATTTATTTTAAAAAGTTAATATGGGCGATTTCCCGAGTGGCCAAAGGGGACAGACTGTAAATCTGCTGGCAACGCCTTCGGTGGTTCGAATCCACCATCGCCCATTATATGCCGATGTGGCTCAATTGGCAGAGCAGCTGATTTGTAATCAGCAGGTTATCGGTTCGAGTCCGATCATCGGCTTAGCAATAAGATTTATTATAGATTTTATTGTAAAATAGTATATCGCGGGGTGGAGCAGTCTGGAAGCTCGTCGGGCTCATAACCCGAAGGTCATAGGTTCAAATCCTGTCCCCGCTACTCATGCCCAGATAGCTCAGTTGGTAGAGCAGAGGACTGAAAATCCTCGTGTCGCTGGTTCGATTCCGGCTCTGGGCATTTAATATGGAGCATTAGCTCAGTCGGTAGAGCACTTGACTTTTAATCAAGTTGTCCGGGGTTCGAATCCCCGATGCTTCACTGTTTTAAAACAGTCTAAGTCCTTAAGATAAGGATTTAGGCTGTTTTTTGTTTTATAGAAAAATTTGCTCTATGAAATAAAAATACTCGATATCTCATTTTTATCTCACTCTTGTATATCCATAGGATGTTTAGTAAAATTAGTTTAAATGAAAGAGGAGGTAAGCAGTATGAGAAACAAAAGAGTAAAATTATTTGCGGCAGCATTGCTTTTTATGGGAAGTATAGTTGTAGGCAATAAAGAAGTACAAGCAGCTCAGTGGGAGTATAATAGCTCGGGCTGGTGGTATCAGGAGGATGATGGAAGTTATCCGGTTAATACATGGAAATCAATTAGTGGAAAGTGGTATTATTTTGATGGAAATGGATATATGCTGACAGGATGGCAGAAAATTAATGGAGTGTGGTATTATCTTTATAGTGACGGAGCAATGGCATCAAATAGATGGGTAGGTGATTACTATTTAACCGAAAATGGAGCAATGGCAACGAATACTTGGATTGATGGGTATTATGTAGGCTCTGATGGTCAGTGGAAAAGAAATCAATGGATAAATACAGAGTATGGCTGGTGGTATCGTCATGGAGACGGAAGCTATACAACAAATAATTGGGAGTTTATAGACGGATACTGGTACTATTTTGATGGAAACGGTTATATGAAAACAGGTTGGCAGGAGATATGGGGAAAATGGTATTATCTTTATAGTGATGGAGCAATGGCATCAAATAGATGGATAGGTGATTACTATTTAACCGAAAGCGGAGCAATGGCAACGAATACTTGGATTGATGGGTATTATGTAGGACCTGATGGAAAATGGGTGAAAGATATTTCCATAGTTTATGAAATGGAAGTTGCCAACATTGTAAATAAAGAGCGTGCTGCAAATGGATTAGAACCTTTAGAATATGATTATGAACTTGCTGAGGCAGCCGGTGTGCGTGCAAAGGAGCTAGAGCAAAATTTGTCACATACTCGTCCGGATGGAACATCATGTTTTACTGTTTTGCAGGAATTTGGTATTGAATATTGGATGTGCGGAGAAAATATTGCAGCGGGACAAAGGACACCTGAGCAGGTTATGAATGGGTGGATGAACAGTCCAGGGCACCGTCAGAACATTATGGGTCCATATACACATATAGGTGTAGGGTATTATGTAGATAAGAACGGAAGAATGAATTGGGTCCAGCTTTTTATCGGAAAGTAGTTAAGGCAGACAATAAAAAAGAACCAGAACCAATGAGGGGGGAAGGTTGGTTCTGGTTTCTTTTTTAATATTTTTAAATATTAAAAAGAAGGAGAGCCGGTTTTCTATTCCGGCAATATGAAAAAGAAAAAGATTTTTGAAAAAGTCTTATCGGCTTTTACAAGTTATACTATAAAGGGTAAATGTGATGAATTTGTGATGAAATGATAAAAGAAATGTGAAGAAAAGAAAAAAACAGAGAATATCATTTCTATGTGTAGTGGTGGGAGTTTTGCAGAATAATTTCATAGTATAGGATAATTTTGACATAAAAAAGCAAGAGCAGAAATCTGAGGGGGATAGATTTCTGCTCTTGTTCATTTCATAAAAAAGAAGGAGTTACTGGCAATAGGCTTGCCAGTAATATGAAAAGAAAAAGATTTTGAAAAAAGTCTTATTGGCTTTTACAAGTTATACTATACTATGTAAATAAGGATAATTTATGACGAAATACTAAAAGAAAAATGAAAAAGAGAAAATTTCATTTATTCTTTTTTTATAAATGCTTTTAAATTTCTTATCTTTCTGATTGATAGAAAGGATCGGCAGGATATCCGCCGGCGGATTTCTGTATTCCCCTCTGTATTGCATCTTTGGAGTTTTTCCAGTCAGCATCTTTGTTTTTGTAATCGAATTTGTCACAGAACCATGCTAAATCATCGGTAACTCGCTGTAAGTTTTCTGTCATTAAAGAGAATAATTGTGGGTAAAATTCAGCTTTTTCTTTGTCAGACAATAATTCTTCAGCTGTTTCTACTAAATCACCGAAGTGAGGAAGGCAGAAGCCATTGCTGTTTTTGAAAATCTCCTGAAATTCTTTATTTTTACGATAGAGTTCAAAAAAGGTATCTAAATATCTGGCATAAGTATTCTTGGAATAATCACAGATATAACAGGAGTTATTCTGTTCCTTTACCCAAGTGCCCAAAGAGGTTTGAGGGTTATCGGGATTTAATTTTGCCTTTTTAAAATGTCCCAGCATAGATGCCTTTTTTGGAGAAAACATTTTTATTTGTTGCTGCAATTCTTCATTTTTCTTTTTAAAATGTGTGGTGAGAATAAGTCCGGTACCAAGACGGTTGCCATAGTGAAACATCTTTTTATAGTGGTCTCGGCAAAATCCCATTTTATCGGTTTCTGCCCGTATGTCGTCTTCCATGTAGGAAGCGCCTTGTCCCAAGACAAAGTCCAAAGCGTGTTGTTCCAGATTTCTTTCAATAAAACAGAATGGACATTCATCATTTGCATGAAATGCGTCCATTAGTGGAATGGTGTATATTTTCTCTTTCATAATGCGTCCTCTATTCTTTAATTTTATATATTAAAGGGTATCATAGTTGGGGGTAGTTGAAAAGAGACTTTTGCAGATAAAAATTAGTGTTTGCAGGTTCTTTCAGAGTTTGGTAAGATAGTAAAGTAATGACAGAATTTGAGGAAAAAGGACATGAGAAAAAAGATTGATTTATTAGAAGGATCAATTGCGGGAACCCTTGCCCGTCTGGCTTTTCCTATCATGGGAACTTCCTTTATTCAGATGGGATACAATCTGGTGGATATGATATGGATTGGAAGATTGGGAAGCAATGCGGTAGCAGCAGTTGGAGCAGCCGGTATGTTTATGTGGCTGGCAAATGGATTTACAATGATACCAAGAATAGGTGGGCAGGTAAGTGTAGGACAGCGTTTGGGTGCGGGAAATCCGGAAGAAGGAGCCGAGTTTGCCAGAGGAGCTCTTCGTATGGGAGCATTTCTGGGTGTTTTGTATGGAATTATCAGTTTGCTTTTGAATAAGCAGTTGATTGGATTTTTTAATTTGAACAGTCCGGATGTTATATGGGATGCGAGAGTTTATTTGATGATTACCTGCGGATTGATTGTATTTTCCTTTTTAGATCAGGTTATCGGAGGTATTTTGGCTGCGATGGGAAATACGGTCACTACCTTTCGGGTTACTACGGTAGGGCTGGTGATTAACCTGATTTTGGACCCACTTTTGATTTTCGGCATTGGTCCGTTAAAAGGAATGGGAGTTGCAGGAGCGGCTTTTGCAACAGTATTCGCACAGATAATTGTATTTGTTCTTTATTTAAGAGCAGTATGGAGAGAGCCAATTATTTTTGGGAGAATTCATTTGTGTGTAAGAACACCGAAGCAACATATCAGAGAAATTGTAAAAATAGGTCTTCCTTCTGCTATGCAGGATGCGCTGATGTCTATGATTTCTATGGTAATTGCTCGCTTTATTGCAGGCTGGGGAGATGCGGCAGTTGCGGTTCAGAAGGTAGGAAGCCAGATAGAGTCTATTTCATGGATGATGGCAGGAGGCTTTTCCACAGCAGTAAATGCTTTTATTGCACAGAACTATGGTGCAGGGAAAAAGAAGCGTATTAAGAAGGGATATCGAAAAGCCATTGAAATTATGGCGGTGTGGGGTGTAATTACTACATTGCTTTTGTGGGTATTTCCGGAATTTTTCTTTAAAATATTTATTAAAGAACCGGATGTTATTCCAATGGGAGTGGATTATTTAAGAATTATAGGAATTTCGGAAATTTTTATGTGTCTAGAAGGCGCTGCCACAGGGGCGTTTCAGGGAATTGGAAAGACTGTGCCTCCGTCTGTTACGGGAATTTTGTTTAATGCCTTTAGAATTCCGGCAGCTATGATTTTATCTGCTACGGGCTTGGGATTAAACGGCGTCTGGTGGGCATTGAGCTTATCCTGTGTGTTTAAAGGAACAATTTTACCGCTATGGTTTAAAGTTGTATTAAAAAAATATGAGAAACAGGGAATGGAGGAGGAAGTAAGATGACGCAGCAACAGATTGTATTGATTGTTCTGGCAGCAGTCATTATTTTGGCGGGAATTTTTCTTGCTGTGAAAGGTAAACCGTCTATGATAAGAGAACGCTTTGCCAGTGGGGTTTCACCTGAAAATGAGAGAAAGTTTATGATGACCATAGGCGGAGCAGTTTCTGTCATGGGTTTGGATTTATTGATTTTGCAGCTTTTGTCTTTACGCATGAAATTAAGTTCTGAGCAGACGCTTTTAGTGCTTGGAGCGGGATTGGTAGTGTTTGTGGCAATTATCCTTATTGGACAAAAGTATTACAGAAGATAGGGAGATAGAAGCTATGTTAAACTGTTTTTGTGTCGGCATGGGAGGATTTCTGGGAGCAGCAGCCAGATATTTACTGAGCCTCATTCCTGTACAGGATAAATCAGGATTTCCGTGGAACACTTTTTTTATCAACGCAGCGGGAGCTTTTCTCATCGGCTGTATTTCTGCATTCGCAGCAAAAAAGGGAATAGGAAGCAGCTCTTTGATTTTATTTTTAAAGACGGGAGTATGCGGAGGATTTACCACTTTTTCTACTTTTGCGCTGGAAAGCTATGTGTTAATGGAAAATGGGAAAGGCGTTCTTTCGGTAATTTATATGATTGCCAGTGTGTTGGTATGCTTGGGTGCAGTGATGCTGGCACAAAAAATAATTTAAAATTCTATATAAAAGGAGAGGATAGAGATGAGCAGAGAATATCATATTGAGACAAAATGTATTCAGTCCGGTTGGAAACCAAAGAAGGGTGAACCGAGAATGATGCCGATTTATCAGAGCACAACTTTTAAGTATGACACAACAGAAGAAATGGGCAGATTGTTCGATTTAAAGGACAATGGATATTTTTATACAAGATGTCAAAATCCTACCAATGATTTAGTTGCAGCGAAAATTGCAGATTTGGAAGGCGGAGTTGCAGCAGTGCTCACTTCCTCAGGTCAGTCAGCAATTTTCTATTCTATTTTTAATATCTGTGAAGCAGGAGATCATGTAATTTGTGCTTCTGCAATTTATGGAGGTACTTTAAACGTCTTAGGCGTAACAGCGAAAAAAATGGGAATTGAATGTACTTTTGTAGATGTGGACGCACCAGCAGAGGAATTGGAAAAAGCGTTTAAGCCAAATACAAAGGCAGTGATTGCAGAGACTATTGCAAATCCTTCTTTAGTTGTATTAGACATTGAAAAAATGGCAAATCTGGCTCACAGCCATGGCGTTCCTCTTGTCGTGGATAATACCTTTGCCACACCGGTAAACTGCCAGCCGTTTAAATGGGGCGCTGATATTGTGGTACATTCCACAACAAAATATATGGACGGACATGCAGCGCAGGTAGGAGGAGCGATTGTAGACAGCGGAAATTTTGACTGGGAAGCCCATGCTGACAAGTTTCCGGGGCTGACAACACCTGATGAGTCTTATCATGGAGTTGTTTATACAAAACAGTTTGGAAAAGCTGCTTATATCACAAAAATCAATGCACAGCTTATGCGTGATTTAGGCTCTGTTCCTTCTCCTATGAACTCCTTTATCTTAAATTTAGGACTGGAGTCTTTAGTTTTAAGAGTGGAAAGACATTGCTACAACGCACAGAAGGTAGCAGAGTATTTGGATGCACATCCATTAGTTGGAAAGGTAAATTATCCGGGACTTCCACAGGATAAATATCATGATTTGGCACAGAAATATATGCCAAAGGGAACTTGCGGGGTTATTTCTTTTGAATTGAAGAAGGGAAGAGAAGCTGCTGTGAAATTTATGGACAGCCTGAAGCTGGCTTCTATTGTTACGCATGTGGCAGATGCTAAGACAAGTGTATTGCATCCGGCAAGCCATACTCACAGACAGTTGAATGATGAACAGCTGGTTGCAGCAGGAGTTTCGCCGGGAATGATCCGTTTTTCAGTAGGAATTGAGCATATTGACGATATTATCGCAGACCTTTCACAGGCATTGGAGGCTAGCGAAAAATAAGTATGAAATCTTATCAGATTACAGAGTGGAGTCATGAGCTGTTTCAGTTACAGGTAAATCCGAATGGGTTGTATATTGATGCAACCATGGGAAATGGATATGACACGTTGTTTTTATGTGAATTGGCGGGAGAAAGTGGAAAAGTTCTGGCTTTCGATGTGCAGGAAAAGGCAATTATGTGTACAACAAAGCTTTTAAAAGAGCACAATGTGGAAAATAGGGCAAAGCTTTATCTGGACAGTCATGAAAACATGGATGAATATGCAGAAGCAGGAAGCGTAGACGGCATTTATTTTAATTTCGGCTATTTGCCGGGAGGCGACCATAATCTGGCAACAAAGGCAGATACTAGCGTAAAAGCTATTGAAAAAGGTCTTGAACTGCTGAAAAAAGGCGGTGTGATGGCACTTTGCATTTACAGCGGAGGAGATACGGGATTTGAAGAAAAAAATCGAATTTTAGAGTATTTAAAGAAGCTGAACAGCCGAAAGTATGTTGTGATTGTCAACAGCTATTATAACAGGGAAAATAATCCTCCAATTCCTGCGTTTATTGTGAAAAAGGGATAGAATAGCCAAAGACGACATATAATACAAGTAAGAAAATGCAGGTTTTGTATTTTTATGAAAAAAGAAAAAGACGCAGGTATGTTACTTGCAGTGTTGTTTTTGGTATTGCCGTATCTTTTGACTATGATTATTTCGGGCAGAAAGGCGTGTCCGTTAAGCCGGCAGACGGATTTGGAAGAATATATTCCGATTTTAACAGCGGCTCATATTGACTGGGGATTTGAGAAAGAAGCAATTCAAGCGCAGACAGTGATTGAGAGAACGAATTTATCTTTAAAAATGAAATCAGAAGAAGCCATGAAGGATATTCGGGAAGCGGCTGATTATTTAAAGAAAAAAAGTATGAGCGGGGAAGAACTGAAACAATTTCGGAGGTTTCAGGAGGCAGCTGTTCATACCGAGGGAGAAGTTCTTGTATTTCAAAAGGAGAAAAGAGAGCTTCCTTATCATCCTCTCAGTCAGGGTAAAACCAGAAGCGGAGAAGAAATTCTGGGTGAAAAGTTTGCTTACATACCCTCAGTGGAAACACCGAAAGATATAGACAGTCCTCTGTATGTAGAGGGCTGTTATTTTTCTTTAAAGGAGTTGGAAGAGAAGATTAAAAAAAGTTATCCTGCTTTTTCCATAACAGCAGAGGCAGAAATCGAAATAACAAAAACAGACAGTGCAGGGTATGTTATGGAAATTCAGATTGGAAATCAGGCGTTTCAGGGAGAACGGATAAAAGAGGTGCTTGATTTGCCTTCCTCTTGCTTTAGCGTGCAAAGCAGTCAAGGGGAAGTGCGTTTTTTATGTAAAGGTATCGGACATGGAATGGGAATGAGCCAGTATACGGCTCACAATCTGGCATTAGAAGGAAAAAATTATGAGCAGATATTGGGATATTTTTTTCCTGATATGGAAATAGAGAAAGAAAAATGAAAAGATGTATAACTTCTGCTTTTCTGGTAATCCTATATTTGAAAACAAGAAAGGGGCGGATGAGCCCACTAAGGCAGAGGTGAAAAATATGAGTAAAAAAGGAAAAATTCGTGTAGCACTGGGAAGCTTACTGGCACTTACTCTGGTAGTTACCTGTGTGGCTGTTTACCAGTCCGGGAGTAAGAGCAGAGCAAATGAGAAAGAATTTGTTAAGGAGAACGAGGAAGATATTGTTGACCAGGCAATAAAAACAGAGGAACGAGAAGAGACAGAGGAAGAAACACAGGATGTAAATACCACAGATGTAGAGGGTACAAGAGAAGTGGAAGACAGTACACCGGAGAGCACAGAGGAGACTGCTCCTGAAACAGCAACTCCTGAAACAACACAGGAGCAGACGCCTGCACCAGAGGCAGAGAATACATCTGCACAGGCAGCAGCAGCGCCGGAAATCAATTTTACAGAGAGCTCTTTAATGGAATGGCCGGTGAACGGACAGGTTGTTTTGGACTATAATATGGATAATACTATCTATTTTCCGACTTTAAATGTATATAAGCTCAATCCTGCAATCGCTATTTCTTCAGAAGTAGGCGCTCCTGTGGCAGCAGTTGCCAACGGAAAAATTGTGTCTGTGGTAAATAATGAAGAAACAGGGCAGACGGTTACGGTGGATATGGGAAATGGCTATCAGGCAGTTTACGGACAGTTAAAAGATGTACCATTTCAGGCAGAGGAATATGTTTCCGCCGGAAGTATATTGGGATATATCAGTGAACCTACAAAATATTACACAAAGGAAGGGGCAAATCTGTACTTTGCTTTATCAAAGGATGGAGTTTCTTTAGATCCGATGCAGTATCTTCCGTAAAAGAATATCATTCACAAATTCTGACTGGGAGAGTATAATAAACTATGCGGAAAGAAAATCCGCAGCCGATTTTATATTACAGTCAGTATCTTGTTTGAGTGAAATACTTTTTAATCGGCGGCTTGATATATAGAACGTCATGTCTTTGGGCAAGGCGTTCCTTACATAGATTTACGGGAGAAGAAGATGAATTATACGTATATGGTAAAGTGCAGCGACGGCAGTTTTTATACCGGATGGACAAACAATCTGGAAAAAAGGATTGCCAGTCACAATGCGGGGAAGGGCGCAAAATATACAAAAAGCAGATGTCCGGTAGAGCTGGTTTATTTTGAAGAATTTGAGACCAAGACGGAAGCTATGCGCAGGGAATATGAGATTAAACAGTTGAAAAGGGAAAAGAAGATAGATCTGATTAAGAAATTTTTGTGATATTATAACTTTGAACCGCCACATTGACAGGACTAAGTGTCCGGTATCCATGTGGCGGAAGTTTTTGTCTAGTCTGTGATTTGTTTTTTCAGATAATGTCCTACGATATTAGCAAAGTTGGAAATATCGTGAATATAGGCAAAATCCTTTCCAAAGATTTTCTTTTCTGCCTGAAGGTCTTCTTCTTCGCCTGCAAATACACCTAAAACAGAAATTTTACGATTTCTCAGCCTGCGAATTTCCGTGGCAGTGTCTTTTACCGCAAAATCCAGACAATAGGGCTGCTTTTCTGTTTTTTGACGAGAATTTGCGGCGATGATATCGTTGGGATTTCCATCACTTAATACAATCAGAATTTTATTTTCCTGTGGCTGTTTATCAAGGCTGTCCGCAACAGCTCGAATAGCAAGTCCGTCTCGATTGTTGGCAGAACCATAAAATTCAAAAATATTCTCATCAGCGTCAGAATTGTCCAGGTAATCTCGATATTCATTTAAGATAGTGTAGGAACCAAAGGTGCAAAAGCCTGTTACCCGATGGGGAATTTGGGCAAGGCTTAAAGCCCTGCTGATGATAAATCCCTGAAGTGCTACAAGGCTTTGACGTCTTTGCTGTGAGCCGCTGGCATCAATTAGGACTTCTACGGCAAAATCAGAATTATCTTGTAAAAGCTCCCGTTTGAATAGCATGGAATTATCTGTTCGACCTAAATTCCAGAGCTTTTCCGGACAGATTGTGCCGTATTCACTGGTACATAATTCCCGTTCTGTTCTGGTGAGTAAAGCTCTTTTTAACAGATTAGAAAGAGATAAAATATTTTGTCGTGTGAGAAGAAAATTCTTTTTATAAACGTGAAGATTTTCTTCTTTTATTCTCTTTACATAATCTGTTTTGGCATTACTTACTGCCTGATTGTGTAGGACACCTTTTGTAATATGGAGCTTGCAGTCTTCATGTATGCCTGTACACATTTGTTTTTGCAAACGCGATTTTTCATTGGGCGGAAGAATACTTTTTCCATAATTCAGTTCAATATACTTTTCCAAATGCTCTGAGGATTGTTTATCAAGAGCCAGAAGCCTGACATTGGATTTATCCTGTTTTCCATTATCTTGAGCATCTACATGGCCGCTGAAAATATTGACAGTATCTTCATCAGAAATTAAGTTATCCTGCTCCTCTGTTTCATCAGATTCTTCAGCAGCAGATTTCAAGCCGGAAGTGTCTCTGCTGATACCTTTAAAATATTCTGCGAAGCCTTTTTCATAAGAAGTATGATAGACTTCATCAATACATTTGCATACATCTTTTACAGAGCTTGCATGAGAAAGTGCAGCGATTTTTAAAAGCAAAGGATGCAGCTTGGGATTTATGGTTTTTTGGTAAAGCTGAAATTCTAAATAGCAATATTCCAGATAATCCCAATCCGTATGAGAAAAGCGAAAAGCATCCTTTTTTAGAGTTTCCCGGAAAGCTTTTCTTCGTATATTTTCAATTCCTTTTCTCTCTGCACAGATTTTTAAGGAAACTGCACTGTCGATACAGAGTTTGGAAATCAGGGTAAGAACAGAAGGTTCTGCTCCATATTGTATTTTCTTTTTTATATAAGTTTCAAAAAAATCGGCATCAAAATATTTTTGGAAAGCGCCTTGCAAAACCATATTGTAGAAAGCAATTTCAGGAGATTTTTGCAAGTCTGCGGGATTGATTTTTACATCGCAGTTATAGTCCTCACTGACTGTCCACAGAAGATTTTGCAGTCTGTTTTCCATCATGTTTTCTTTCATTAGAACACATCACCGCTTTTCCATGTATCAGGGATACGAGTCACAACAATATCGCTAATCAGTTCACGTTCAAAATTGTCAAAGCTCTTATTAATAATACCCATTTCCACAGCTTCCATTGGACTTAGACCACCATGAACCAGGCGAAGGGCACCGATAAGCCCACGCATATCTACTGCCTTTGTGGAAATTTCTCCATTTTTTGCTTTTAACTGTAAGTCTAAAAACAGACCACAGAATTGTTCCAGGGCATCTGGCTTGATGTGAGGAAAGATATTTCTTAAAATCTGTTCTAAACGTTCCATAGAAAGTGGAGGCATATTGATTACCATAAAACGAGAAACAAGAGCCTCATTTAATTCTTTTGTTCCGGCATAGCCATAGTTCATCGTACCAATAAAACGTGTAGCAGGATGAAGGGCAATTTTTTCATAACCGGGTACATCCATAATTCGGCGATAATCCAAAACTGCGTGGAGAACAGCTACCGCATCGTTTTTTGCCATATTAATTTCATCCAGAATACCAAAACCACCGGAAACAGCACATTGATAAATAGGTCCTTGTCTTAAAGTGACCTCATTATTTTTAAAAGTATCTGTTCCGATGAGGCTGCTGCTGTCTGTGTTTACATGAAAAGAAATGTTATAGGTGGGACGGCCGAAAATCCATGCCAGATTTTCAGCCAGTATATTTTTCCCTGTTGCTTTATCTCCGCACAGCAGCAGGTTTTCCCCTTCTAATAAAGCAGTAACTGCCTGTGTGAGAATTTTTGTTCCATAAAAAGGCATAGAAGGTTCTATAAGTCTTGCCTTTAGTGAGTCGGGCAGTGGATATTGGCTTTTAAAAGTGGCAATACGTGACTGCAAAGCTTCATTGAAATCCATAAAACGCCCCTTTCTGCAGATATTAGATTACCTGCTGAATTTCATAATTATCATTTACAAGTACGATGTCTGCATATTTACCAGGAGTAAGAGAGCCTACTTTGTCATATACGCCAATGCTATTAGCAGGATTTCTGGTAGCTGCAAAGATAGCAGTTGCTTCAGGAATGCCAAACTCCATAGCTTTTTTCATACAGTCAAAAAGGTTTGTAGCAGAGCCTGCAATTGTGCCGTCAGAAAGAGCTGCAAAGCAGTCGGTCATAGTAACTTCCTGTCCCCCAAGTTCGTATTTACCATTTGGCATACCGGTTGCCATCATGGAGTCACTGATAAGGACAACACGTTCATCACCGAACATCTTAAATGTAGTACGGATTGTAGCAGGGTGAATGTGGAAACCATCGCAAATAAGTTCTACCATACAGTCTGGTGTATCACAAGCTGCACCTACAACACCTGGATCTCTGTGAGCAAATGGAGGCATGGCATTGTATAAATGAGTTACGTGTTTCGCACCCATGTCCATAGCTTTTTTTGCACATTCGTAATTTGCAGTAGTATGACCAATGGAAATAACAACTTCATCTTTCACTTCCTGAATAAAGTCAAAAGCTTTATCTACATTTGGTGCCAATGTAACCAGTCTGATTTGATTTCCGGAGGCTTCATTACATTTTCTGAAGAAAGATGCATCCGGAACAGAAATATATTCTCCGGCCTGTGCGCCTTTCTTTTTAATATCAATCAATGGCCCTTCCATATTTACACCGATAATATGAGCAAGCTCGTTGGATGGCTCTACTTTCGTGGCAGTAGCAAAAATATCCATAAGCTGGTCTTTAGCAAGTGTCATAGAAGTAGGACAGTAGGAAGTAATACCGTGTTCTTTTTCATACTGTAAAATAACCTTTAAGCCTTCTGGATCTGCATCACAGAAATCATGACCTTTTGCGCCGTGACTGTGCACATCTACAAGTCCCGGAATAACCTTTAAACCGGAGGCGTCAATAACTGTTTTATCTGTTACCTCTGCTTCTGAAGCTACAATTCTGTCATTTTCTACATATAAATCTTTTTGCAGGAAGGTACCGTCTTCCTGAAATACAAAACCGTTTTTTATAATCATAGTAAATTCTCCCTTTTCGTTTATTTATATTTTTATTATAAGGAGATGAGAGAGGGAAATCAACTGTTTAAAATGAATATTTAAACTGTTCTAATGGCTACTTTTAAACAGAGAAATAATTCACAAATTTAAACAATAAGGGTATAATTGATGTTATCAAATGACTAAAAGAATACGGAGGGATAATGTGAAAAAAAATGAAGTAAAGACAGAAAAAACATATATCGAAGGAGTACGGATTAATTTTTTATATGTGGATAAGTATTCTTTTGGCGGAGAGTGGTATATGCCAGAAAGCAAAATTCCATATAGTATGTTGCGGTACATTACAGCCGGAAAGGCAATCTTTATTATAGATGGAAAAGAGATTACTGTAGAAAAAAATCAAGTAGTGTATATTCCAAGAGGATGTGAGTTATCCTGCCATGCACTGGGGAGTACTTTTTCTTTTATGAGTATTCGTTTTAATACGTCTGTGTACTATGATGGCGGAGATTTTTTGAAAGATTATTATGAAATGCCGGATGTTTTAGAAGATAGGGGAGAAAAGGAATATTTTGAAAAAATTTATGATGCCATACATTTAGAAGGGGCAGAGCGCATGTTCTTAGTCAGAGGATATTTGGAATTACTGATTGGAAAGATTATTGAAAGAGTAGGAAAGGACAATGCACATTTGAAAAGAGAGGTATGGAGGAAAGAAAACTCTTTAAATTCAGGAACAGAGCGTATGGATGAAAGAATTCGTTCTGTGGTGGATTTTATGGTGCTACATCCCACAGAAACATATACTACAGCTAGACTTTGTGAAATGGCTGGATTAGGAGAAACAAGATTTCGCAAGCTCTTTAAAGAGCAAACGGGAAAAAGCCCGGGAGAATATTTACGAGATATGCGAATGACTGTTGCAGGGAGAAGGTTACTTTTGTCAGCAGAAAGTGTTAGCGATATAGCATATAGTGTTGGGTATGAAGATGTTAATTTCTTTATCCGCGTATTTAAAAAATATTTTGGTGTAACTCCTAATCAATATAGAAAAGTATCCAAGGAATAGTGCGGAATAATCCTATAAAGTGAGGGAAAATATATAAAAATGTATGGTTTTATTTGGCCGAACCTTTAGTAATTATACAAAATAACCAAAAAACTCTTTTCTGAAACAATAGAAAAGAGATTTTTTTGTTGAAAAATAAAGAATACACAGATGTGGAATAAAAAGTGTTGTTTTGTGCTACTAATAAATGGATATTCTGTGGTATTGTCTAAAAAAAAGAAGTAAAATTTCATTATCAAAAGCGAAATCCACAAAAAAAGAACGGGATATGTGGAAAGCGTTATAAAAAGGAACGTAAAATTATAGATGAAAGGAGTTAGATTTTATGAAAAAGAAACTAGCGTTATTATTAGCAGGAATTTTGGCATTGGGATCTTTTGCAGGTTGCGGAGGTGACTCTGGAAGTAAGGATAAAGGAAAAGAGCAGAGTTCTGTGAATGCAGACGGAGAGCTGGAAGGTGATATTACATTTTGGCATTCCTTTACACAGGGAGGAAGATTAGATACCATCCAGGCAGCAGCAGATAAGTTTATGGAAGAAAATCCAAAGGTAAATATCAAAATAGAAACCTTTTCTTGGAATGACTTTTATACAAAGTGGACAACAGGACTTGCTTCAGGAAACGTGCCAGATATGAGTACAGCTTTGGTTGGTCATGTAACAGAAATGATTAACTCAGATGCATTAGTTCCTTTAAATGATTTAATTGATGATATTGGAAGAGATAAATTTTCAGAAAATGCATTAAACGAAGGTACTGTGGATGGTAATAATTATTCTATTCCATTATATTCCCATGCAATGGTTATGTGGGTGAGAAAGGATTTGCTGGAACAAAATGGATTAGAAGTACCTAAAACATGGGATGAATTATATGAAACAGCTAAACAGCTTACAAAAGATGGAATTTATGGATTGTCATTCCCATGTGGTTCTAACGATTTTCAGGCGACAAACTTCTTAAATTTCTATGTTAGAAGCGGTGGTGGAAGCCTTTTGAATGATGACTTAACAGCAAACTTGACTAGTGATTTGGCAATTGAGGGAATTAACTACTGGTTGAAGGTTTATGAAGATTGTTCACCAAAGGACTCTGTAAATTATGACGTTTTAGATCAGGCAACTTTATATTACCAAGGAAAAACAGCATTTGACTTTAACTCTGGTTTCCAGATCGGTGGTGTTCAGCAGAACTCTCCTGATTTATTACAGTATGTAGATTGTTATCCAATTCCTACTATAGACGGAAGTGAACAAAAGGGAATTACAACTTCTAATCAGCCGATTGTAGTATGGAAAAATTCAAAACACCCTGATATCTGTAAAGAATTTATTAAAACTCTGTATGAGGAAGAAAATTACTTAGATTTCTTGGCATCCCAGCCGGTAGGTATGCTTCCATCTATTTCTGGTATTGAAGATTTAGATGCATACAAAAATAATGAAACTATTCAGCAATTCCAACATGCAGAAGAAGTTATTAGTTCTCAGATACCAGGGGGAACAGCAATTGGATTTGAACATGGTCCAAATCTTCAGGCTGGATTAATTGTAAATCAGCATGTTATAGAAGAAATGTTCCAAGATATCATTACTAATGGTACTGATGTTGAGACGGCAGCGAAAGCAGCAGAAGAGGAATTAAATACATTATTTAAGGCTGCTGCACAATAAAAATAAAGTGAGGCTGTTGCCATAATATAATTTATAGCAACAGCCTCTAAAAGGAGATAACACACATGAAGCATATGAAAAATAGAGACTTAACAAGATGGTTATTTGTATTACCAGCGATTATTGTTGTATGTGCCTTATTTCTTTATCCTATTTGTTCAAGTATTTTTTATAGTTTTACAAACAAGAACTTAATAAGACCAACTTACAGCTTTGTAGGATTCGACAATTACATAACAATTCTTACAGACAAAGCATTTTGGAGTTCATTTTTTAACTCATTAAAATGGACGGTTTTTTCTTTAGTGGGTCAACTTTTAGTAGGATTTACTGCAGCGTTGGCATTGAATAGGGTAAAGCATTTAAAAGGTGTGTATAAAACTTTATTGATTATACCGTGGGCATTTCCATCTATTGTTATCGCATTTTCATGGAAATGGATATTAAATGGTGTATATGGTATTTTGCCAAATCTTTTAGTACAACTAGGAATTTGCGATGAAATACCTCAGTTTTTAACAGAAAAAACGTTAGCGTTTGTGGTATTAGTTTTGATAAATATATGGTTTGGAGCACCAATGATTATGGTTAATGTACTGTCAGCATTGCAAACAGTTCCACAAGATCAATACGAGGCAGCCGAAATTGATGGTGCGAAAAAATGGCAGTCATTTCTTTATATTACAGTTCCTCATATTAAAATTGTTATGGGACTTCTTGTAGTTCTTCGTACAGTATGGATATTTAATAACTTTGATATTATTTATCTGATTACAGGAGGAGGTCCAGCAGGTTCTACGGAAACTGTACCGGTATATGCATACAATATGGGTTGGGGAACAAAGTTACTGGGACAGTCATCAGCAGTAACAGTTCTGTTGTTTATATTTATGATGGTAATTTGTATTGGATACTTTGCAGTTATCGGACGTTGGGAAAAGGAGGATAAGTAATGAAACGTAGACAGGGAAGAGTTGGAAATGCAGTATGTCATGTTTATTTACTTATTCTGACGAGTATTGCAGTATTTCCTCTTTTATGGATTTTGATTTCATCAGTTAAGGGTAAAGGTGAGTTGACAGGAAATCCTACAGGTTTTCTTCCAAAAACAGTGACTCTAGATTACTTTGAACATGTTATCAATGATTTGGGATTTATAACTAATATTAAAAATAGTATTATTATTTCTCTGATTACAACAGTTATTGCAATTACAATTGCATCTATGGCAGCGTATGGAATTGTAAGATTTTTTCCTAAATTCGGGGCAGTTATGTCTAGATTTTTAGTGACAACATATATATTTCCTCCGATTTTGCTCGCAATTCCGTACTCAATTGTTATGGCAAAATTGGGATTGACGAACACAAGAGTAGGTTTAATTATCGTTTATTTATCATTTAGTATTCCGTATGCGGTATGGTTATTAGTAGGGTTCTTTAAGAGCGTTCCTATTGGAATTGAGGAAGCAGCTCGTATAGATGGGGCAAATAAGATTATGGTATTCGGAAAAGTTGTCCTTCCCTTGGTTGCACCAGGTATTGTTGCAACAGCTATTTATACATTTATTAATGCATGGAATGAATTTTTGTATTCTTTGATTTTGATTAACGACACAGAAAAAATGACAGTTGCCGTGGCTCTTCGTTCTTTAGATGGAGCAGAAATCCTTGATTGGGGAGACATGATGGCAGCGTCAGCATTAGTAGTAATACCTTCTATTATTTTCTTCTGCTTAATTCAAAATAAAATTGCAGGTGGATTATCAGAAGGTGCAGTGAAATAAAAAACATAACGTGAAAGGAGATTTTTATTATGGTAGTAAAATATGGAGTAGTAGGTGTAGGTTATTTTGGAGCGGAGCTGGCAAGAATTTTAAAGAGATTGGACGATGCAGAAGTAACAGTTGTATATGATCCGGATAATGGTCAGAAAATTGCTAATGAGCTTGGCTGTGATGCAGCAGCTTCGTTAGATGAACTGGTAGCGAGAGAAGATGTAGATACTGTTGTAGTTGCTACACCAAATTATTTACATAAAGAGCCAGTTATTAAGGCTGCACAGCACGGGAAAAATGTATTCTGTGAGAAACCAATTGCTCTTAGTTATGAAGATTGTGATGAAATGGTTAGAGCTTGTGACGAAAATAGAGTAACTTTTATGGCAGGACATATTATGAACTTTTTCCATGGAGTACAGAGAGCAAAAGAGTTGATTAATGAAGGTGTAATCGGAAAAGTTTTATATTGTCATTCAGCAAGAAATGGCTGGGAAGATGTACAGCCATCTGTATCATGGAAAAAAATTAGAGAAAAATCAGGTGGACATTTATATCACCACATTCATGAATTGGACTGTGTACAGTTTATTATGGGTGGTATGCCGGAGGCTGTTACTATGACAGGCGGTAATGTGGCTCATGTAGGTGAAAATTTTGGTGACGAAGATGATATGCTGTTTATTAATGCAGAGTTTTCTGATAATCGTTTCGCAGTAATGGAATGGGGGTCTGCTTTCCACTGGCCAGAACATTATTTGTTAATTCAAGGAACAAAGGGCGCAATTAAACTGGATATGTTTGATGCTGGATGTACTTTAAAGGTTGATGGAAAGGAAGAACATTTCTTACTTCATGAGACGAAAGAGGAAGATGATAATAGAACAAGCATTTATCATGGAACAGAGATGGATGGTGCAATTCAATATGGAAATCCAGACAAAATACCTCCATTATGGTTACAAGGAGTCATGAACAAAGAGATGAGATATCTTAATGAATTGATGCACGGAATGGAACCTTCTGATGAATTTAGACCACTGTTGACAGGAGAAGCAGCGAGAGCAGCTATTGCGACAGCTGATGCTTGTACAAAGTCAAGATTCGAAAACAGGAAAGTAGCATTAAGCGAAATTATAGGAAAATAAAAATATAAGGCAGGAGGAGAGGACATTTCATAGTAAAAGTTGAAGTTCTCTCCTTTTAAATTTCAAAATAATGGAAGGTTTTGTAATGAAAAAACGGAATAAAAAAATAATGGCGGTTTTTATGGCATTAACGCTTACTTCAACAATTGTACCAGCATATTCTTACAATGTATGGGCAGGAGAGAAAGAAAATAATGCAAATATTTCTGTAATTCCACAGGGACTTATATTGGAAAAGGAGAATATTGATATTGAAGAGGGAAATACCTATGACTTAACGAATGAGACAGGTGGTGATATGATACAGTCATTAGAAGAAGGAACAATTATAGTTTCATTTACATCTACAGGGACGCAAGCTTATCAAAGTCTTATTAGTGCAGGAAATTCTACAAAGAGAAATCGAAACCGATATTTTCATCTATATATTACAGATACAGGTGCTTTAGGAATGGAATTACGAAACACGGATGAGGTGTTTAAATATACATTAAGTCGACCGGCTGCATTGAGAGGTTCCTATAAAGGTGAAATAGCAGAAAATACAGTAGCTTTTAAAGCTGATAAAGAGAAGAAGGAGTACAAAATTTTTGCTAATGGAGAATTACTTGCTACATTAAAACAGGAAGACTTTAAGTTTATTAAAGATATAAGTGGAGTAAATAACGTTCAGCTTGGAGGAACGATGAGGGATGGAGCAGTAGGATATCCATTTGAAGGAACTATAAAGAATGTAAAAGTATATAGTAATCCGTTGAGTGACGAAGAATTACTAGAAAGTACAGGAAAAACTACTTATGGAAAAAATATTTTTTATGCAGGAGATGAGACCGGCTCTAATTATTTTAGAATTCCTACATTGTTAACTTTAAGTAGCGGAACAGTGGTTGCTACTGCAGATGCCAGATATGGAGGAACACATGATGCAAAAAGTAATATTGATATAGCTTTTGCAAAAAGTAAAGACAGTGGAGAGACGTGGAGTACTCCAACACTTCCTTTAGTATTTGATGATTATGCAGCTCAGGAAATAGACTGGCCAAGAGATTCTGTAGGAAAAAATGTACAAATTAATGGAAGTGCCTCTTTTATTGATTCGGTAACAGTAGAAGATAGTACTACCGGCAGATTATTCTTATTTGCAGATGCTATGCCTGCTGGAATAGGATTTTCCAATACAGCTGCTGGTTCTGGATTTAAAACAGTAGATGGAGAGAAATATGTAAAACTTCATTGGCACAAAGATCCAGCTAATACATACAATTATACCATTCGAGAAGATGGTATAATCTATGACGATAGGACAGGAATGCCTACAGAGTACTCGGTAGATGGTGATTATGATTTGCTGAAAAATGGCGAATATTTAACTCAGAAACAGTATGATGTTCATTTTGAAGGAACAAAACTGATTGAAGAAAAAAATGATGTAGACGTTAATATGAATATCTTCTATAAAGATTCTTATTTTAAAGTTTTGCCAACAAATTTTATTGTAATGAAATATAGTGATAATGAAGGTGAAACATGGTCAGATATGCAAATTCTTGGAAGGTTTAAAGAGGATAATCAGAGAGTCCCATTATATGGACCAGGAGTAGGAACGCAGATTAAAAATGGTGAGCATGCAGGAAGAATTATATTAACAATGTATAATAGTATATCAGCAGAATTTGGATTCCTGTATAGTGATGATCATGGAGCTAATTGGAACTATGTTACAACAGATTTGGGCGGAAGTGGAACTTTTGCAGAAGCACAAATTGTAGAATTACCGGATGGTACACTTCAAACTTATATGCGTACAAGTGTAGGGAAAATAGGTGTTATAACAAGCATTGATGGAGGTACAACATGGACAGAGCAGGAATTTGTTCCTGGCATGACAGCAGCATCTTATGGTACACAGCTTTCCGTAATTAGCACAAGTCAGCTTGTAGATGGAAAACCAGCAATTTTATTATCAGAGCCAGCTGCCACAAATGGTAGACGTGGAGGAAAGATATGGGTTGGTCTTGTAAATGATACAGGGGCAGAAGGATATGATAAATATGACATAGAATGGAAATATTGCTATTCAATTGATAATGATAAATATGGATTTGCATATTCTTGTATGTCAGAATTGCCGGACGGAAATATTGGAATTTATTATGAAAAATATGATTCATGGTCAAGAGACGAGCTTCATTTAAAAAATATTATGAAGTTTGAGAAATATAGTCTTGATGAATTAACAGGCAATAGTTGGCTAATTAAGTGAAATATGTAAGTGTGACAGGAGAGACAAAAATGATATACGACGAAATAAAAAACATATCACGTTATCGTGGAATTTCTTCTAATCTGGACACCGCCATTGATTTTCTGGAAAAAACAGATTTAAAGAGTCTTCCACTGGGAAAAACAGAAATTCTGGATGATAAAGTATTTGCCAATGTTATGGAGGTACAGGCAAAAGATGAGGAAGAATTAAGTTTTGAAATTCATAAAAAATATATGGATATTCAGATTGACGTTGAAGGTACAGAACTAATTCTTATCGGTCTTGGTGAATTTACGGAAAAAGAACCGTTTTCAGAAGAAAGAGATTTCGGAAGCTGTACAGCAGAAAAAAGTGCGCGGATGATTATGGGACCGGGAAGATTTATTGTATGTATGGCACAAGAACCTCATCTTCCCAGTGCAGCGGCAGGTGATGAGCGCAGATTAAAAAAATGTGTGATTAAAGTAGCAGTGGAAGATTGAGTCAAAATTGAGTACTGAAAAGGAGAAAATTATGAAACAAAAGTTGGAGCAGCTTAAAGGACATTTAATTGTATCTTGCCAGGCATTACCTCATGAACCGCTGCATTCCTCTTTTATTATGGGAAGAATGGCAAAAGCAGCAGAAGAAGGAGGAGCAAAAGGAATTCGCGCCAATACGAAAGAAGATATTCTGGAAATTAAAAAGAATGTAGACCTTCCGGTAATTGGAATTGTGAAACGTGATTATGATGACAGTAAAGTTTATATTACACCTACTATGAAAGAAGTAGACGAACTGATGGAAGTGAAACCGGAAATTATCGCTGTTGATGCTACCATTGAATTAAGACCGGGTGGATTGACATTAGATGAATTTTATCATGATATTCGCAAAAAATATCCGGATCAATTATTGATGGCAGACTGTTCTACTGTGGAAGAAGCGTTGCATGCGGATGAGCTCGGATTTGATTTTATCGGAACAACTCTTGTAGGTTATACAGAGCATAGTAAGGAAGATAAAATTGAAGAGAATGATTTTGAGATTATTCGTACAATTTTAAAAAATGTAAAACATTGTGTAATTGCGGAGGGAAATATCAATACCCCTGAAAAAGCAAGGCATGTAGTAGAATTGGGCTGTTATAGCGTTGTAGTTGGTTCTATTATTACCCGTCCCCAATTAATTACAAAGTCTTTTACAGAAGAAATGAAAAAAGCAGAAATTTAAAGTGAAATTTTAAGGAGGAAAATAAAATGGCAAATTTAGAAAAATATAAAGGAATTATTCCGGCATTTTATGCTTGTTATGACGAAGAAGGTAATGTAAGTCCTGAAAGAGTTCGTGCATTGACACAGTATTTTATTGACAAAGGTGTAAAGGGAGTTTATGTAAACGGTTCTTCAGGAGAATGTATTTATCAGGGTGTAGAAGAACGTAAAATTATTATTGAAAATGTAATGGCAGTTGCAAAAGGGAAACTGACAGTTATCAATCATGTTGCATGTAACAATACAAAGGACAGCGTAGAATTGGCAAAACATTCTGAAAGTGTAGGTGTTGATGCTATTGCTTCCATTCCTCCAATTTATTTCCGTTTGCCGGAGTATTCAATTGCGGCATACTGGAATGCAATCAGCGAAGCAGCGCCAAATACAGATTTTATTATTTATAATATTCCTCAGTTAGCAGGAACGGCTCTTACTATGAGTTTGTTTGCTGAAATGATGAAAAATCCTAGGATAGTGGCTGTAAAAAATTCTTCTATGCCTACACAGGATATTCAAATGTTTAAAGCAGCGGGAAAAGAGGCAAAAGGAGAGTTTGTAGTATTTAACGGACCGGATGAACAGTTTGTAGCAGGACGAGCTATTGGAGCAGATGGAGGTATTGGAGGAACTTATGGTGTAATGCCTGAGTTATTCTTGAAATTAAATGATATGATTGCAGCAGGTGAATGCGAAAAGGCAACAGAACTCCAGTATGATATTAATGAGATTATTTACAAGATGTGTTCCAGTCATGCAAATATGTATGCAGTTGCAAAAGAAATTCTTCGTATTAATGAAAATCTGGACTTGGGCGGCGTTCGTCTTCCTTTGGAGAATTTACAGGAAGCAGATAAAATGATTGCAAAAGAGGCAGCAGATATGGTAAATGCTGTTAAAGAAAAATATCTGTAGAAGATATAGATAATAGGGAAGAAAAGGAGCTGGCATTATGAAGACATATATATGTATTGATATTGGCGGGACTTCCATAAAATACGGTATAATTAAAGAAGACGGGATTTTTCTTGTTACCGGAGAAATGCCTACAGAAGCCATGAAATACGGTGGTCCGGGAATTATGAGAAAAGCGGAAGCGATTGTGGAGAAATTTTTACAGGAATATGAACCGGAAGGGATTTGTGTGTCAACAGCAGGCATGGTAGACTGTGAAAATGGTAAAATTACTTATGCAGCTCCGTTAATTCCTGATTATACAGGAACAGAAATTAAGAAAATTTTGGAAGAACGATTTCATTTACCGTGTGAAGTGGAAAATGACGTAAATTGTGCAGGATTAGCAGAAAATTTTAATGGAGCTTCAAAGGGAAGTAAAATCAGTGTTTGCTTAACCATAGGAACGGGAATAGGCGGTGCAATTCTTATAGACGGAAAGGTGTTTCACGGATTTTCCGGAAGCGGATGTGAAGTAGGGTATATGCACCTTCCGGGCGGAGAGTTTCAGGATATGGGCGCCAGCAGTATTCTTGTAAAAAAGACAGCAGAATATAAAAGTATATCACCGGAAAGTATTGACGGAAAATATGTGTTTGAACATGCAAAGAAGGGTGATATGGATTGTGTTCGTGCCATTGAGGAAATGTGTGACGTGCTGGGGATGGGAATTGCCAACATTTGCTATGTAGTAAATCCCGAAGTCGTGGTATTGGGTGGAGGGATTATGGCTCAAAAAGAATATTTGAAAGACAGGATAAGGATAAGTCTGGATAAATATCTTTTGCCTTCTGTAGCTAGATATACCTGTCTGGAATTTGCTAAAAATAAAAATCAAGCAGGAATGCTGGGAGCATTTTGTCATTTTAAAGAAAGACATTAACAAAAAAGGGCAGCCGTTGGATTTCAACGACTGCCTCTTGCTATGCGGAGGATTTACATTATAGATTAACCAAAGTATCTCTTTAAGAGACCTTCAAAAGCTTTACCGTGACGAGCTTCGTCTCTAGCCATTTCATGAACTGTGTCATGGATAGCGTCAAGGTTAGCAGCTTTAGCACGTTTTGCTAAGTCAAATTTACCGGCAGTAGCGCCGTTTTCAGCTTCAACACGCATTTCCAGGTTTTTCTTTGTGCTGTCAGTAACAACTTCACCTAATAATTCAGCGAATTTAGCAGCGTGCTCAGCTTCTTCCCAAGCAGCTTTTTCCCAGTATAAACCGATTTCAGGATATCCTTCTCTGTGAGCAACTCTAGCCATAGCTAAGTACATACCAACTTCAGAACATTCACCTTCGAAGTTTGCTCTTAAATCAGCTAAGATGTCTTCGCTAACGCCCTGAGCAACACCTACAACGTGTTCAGCAGCCCAGCTTCTTTCTTCAGACTGTTCTACAAATTTTTCAGCACCTACGCCACAAACTGGACATTTTTCAGGAGCTGCATCGCCTTCATGAACATAACCACATACACTACATACAAATTTTTTCATAATAATAATCTCCTTTTCATTTAAATAATTTTTGCTATGAAATCTGGCATTGCCAGGTTTTTTTAAAGTAATAACAGTAATGATTACTATTTTAATTTAACATACTTGACTATATTTGTCAACTACTTTTTAATAATTCTTTTTCATTTAAACAGTCATTGCATAATCCATAAAAAGTAGTAGTCTGGTCCGTTATTCTTCCATCAATATTAGCAGCAACTTTCTTTACCATACAGTCGAACTCATTGTTTTCCACATCCTGTATACAATGGCAATGTGTGCAGATAAAATGACTGTGCGGTTTCGTATTGCAGTCAAAGCGGTCAGGGCTGTTTCCGGTAGAAATCTTTGCAATTTCACCGAGCTCCACTAAAAGTGACAGATTACGATATACAGTTCCCAGACTGATATTTGGAAATTCACGTTTAATTTCAGCATACACTTGGTCTGCAGTAGGGTGTTCCTTACATTTTTGAACATATTCCCGAATACATTCTCTTTGTCGGCTGTATTTCAAAGTAGCCATATATTCTCCTTTCTGCCAGAAAAACAACTGACGAATTAAATAATAGTAATTGTTATTGATATTATACTATCATATTGGATTAAAATAGTCAAGTATAAAAAAGAAATTTATGAAAAATAGAAAAAGGCTGCTGAATTAAGTCTTTTTCTAAAAAGAATATGCTTAATCCAACAACCTTTTGTCAGCGGAGGATTTATATTATAGATTAACCGAAGTATCTCTTTAAGAGACCTTCGAAAGCTTTACCGTGACGAGCTTCGTCTCTGGCCATTTCATGAACTGTGTCATGGATAGCGTCAAGGTTAGCAGCTTTAGCACGTTTTGCTAAGTCAAATTTACCGGCAGTAGCGCCGTTTTCAGCTTCAACACGCATTTCCAGGTTTTTCTTTGTGCTGTCAGTAACAACTTCACCTAATAATTCAGCGAATTTAGCAGCGTGCTCAGCTTCTTCCCAAGCAGCTTTTTCCCAGTATAAACCGATTTCAGGATATCCTTCTCTGTGAGCAACTCTAGCCATAGCTAAGTACATACCAACTTCGGAACATTCACCTTCGAAGTTTGCTCTTAAATCAGCGGCAATATCTTCGCTAACGCCTTTTGCAACGCCTACAACATGTTCAGCAGCCCAGCTTTTTTCTTCAGACTGTTCTACAAATTTTTCAGCGCCAACGCCGCAAACCGGACATTTTTCAGGAGCTGCATCGCCTTCATGAACATAACCACATACACTACATACAAATTTTTTCATAATAATAATCTCCTTTTCATTTAAATAATTTTACTATGAAATCTGGTAAAACCAGTGTTAAAACAATAATAATAATGATTACTGTTTTAATATAATATACTTAACCAAAAAAGTCAAGTATATTTTTGAAATTGTTTTTTATGATGATGCCAGAATTAAAAGTTCTTTTCATAGTATTAGCAAAAATAAAAAAGTTAATCTTTTCCTTGATTTTTAAAAAAATAAGGTGTAGTATAATAAATATCAATAAGTAGTATTAAAAACTACTTATAAAGATAAATAAAACCATAAAAGAGCATTCGAAAGAAAAAAGTATCATATACTATCTTTATAAAAGCAAAGGAGTGACTGACATGAAACTGAAAATTAAAGACCCCGGAAGTGCAATTACCCATTTTATTGGATGTATTATGGCGATTTTAGCTGCTCTGCCGCTGCTTTGGAAAGCGGCAAGAGAGCCGGATTATATCCATATTATTGCGATGAGTATTTTTATATTGAGTATGATTTTACTATATGCGGCAAGTACGATTTATCATACGGTAAATTCAACAGAAAAGGTAAACCGCAGACTCCGCAAGCTGGACCACATGATGATTTTTATTTTAATCGCAGGGAGTTATACACCGGTTTGTCTGATTGTTTTGAAAGGAAAAACAGGATTGTTGCTGTGTGCTGCTGTGTGGATTACGGCAATTATCGGAATTATTGTAAAAGCATGCTGGATTACATGCCCCAAGTGGTTTTCTTCTGTAATTTATATTGGAATGGGCTGGCTGTGCGTATTTGCTTTTGTTCCGATTGTACATTCCCTCTCGCCGGCAGGGTTTGGATGGCTTTTGGCAGGAGGAATTATTTATACAGTAGGAGGAATTATTTATGCGCTGAAGCTTCCTATTTTTAATTCCCACCATAAAAATTTTGGTTCTCATGAGATTTTTCATCTCTTTGTAATGGGAGGAAGCGTTTGTCATTTTATTGTGATGTATTTCTTTGTAATGCCTATGCCGGCATAAGATGTGTAAAAAGAGAAAAGAATGTGGATAAAGCAGATAAAATAAAATCCTTTTGTGGATGAAATTTTATCTGCTTTTGGTTTGTAGGAGATTGCGTTATATGAAACAAAAAGTTAAATCAGTCCAAAATGTTCCATAGCTTTATAAATGCCGTCTTCTTCAACCGAAGCAGTAACATAAGAGCAAACGTCTTTAATAGGCTGTGAAGCATTTCCCATAGCGATGCTGTTTGGAACAGCTTCTAACATTGCTCTGTCATTTTCACTGTCACCGAAGACATAACAATCTTCTTTAGATTTTCCAAGATGTTCGCAAAGAAAGTCAATTCCGCTTGCTTTTGAGTAGCCTTTTTGAATGATTTCATACATATTATTAGAGCGGTCAATGCACTGGAAGTATTGAGATAAGTAAGATTTTAATTCCTCATTTTCCGGTGTAGGAGGAAGCATTGCGAGGATTTTATCATAAGTGAGGGTATCACTGTGCAAAATGTCTTCAATATTTTCTCCTTTAATTTGGAAAAGTTTTTCCGCAGCATCAATCCATTTTTCGGCATTTGCAAGAGTATAATCAAAATAAACAGCATGAGATGCTTCGTAAAGTACAGAAACTTTATGTTCACGCAGTTTATATATAAGCTCCTTACAAAATGTATTGGTAAGTTTTTGAGAGAAAAGTTCCTTATCATGAAGAAAAATATTGATGCCGCAGCCGCAGATATAGCCATCAAAATTCAAATCGGTTATTTTTTTAGGGAGACTGGTTCTTGTTCTTCCGGTATTGATAAAGAGAAGATGTCCGTTGTCACGGGCCTTTTTTAAGGCAAGCTTTGTGCTTTCAGGCATAACTCCGGGACCTTCTGTAATCAGTGTACCGTCTATATCAAAAAATAAAAGTTTGGAAGTCATAGAAAAAACGTCCTTTCTGGTAATAGGGTTAAAATTTTGTATTCTATGGGGTATTTTAGGACAGAATGGGAATATTGTAAAGTGTTAATCAAGTCAAAATCGTATCAAAACGTGCCAAAAGATTGATACGATTGACATGATTTGATGAGTAAATGTATAAAAATTCCTTCCTGTACAGATACTATTTCCAGAAATGGAAATTTTAACAGATGGAGGAATTTTTTTATGAAAGCGACAGGAATTGTAAGAAGAATTGATGATTTAGGCCGAGTAGTAATTCCAAAGGAAATCAGAAGAACTTTAAGAATAAGAGAAAGCGACCCAATGGAAATCTTTACGGACAGAGAGGGACAGATTATTTTGAAGAAATATTCTCCTATCGGTGAGCTGAATATGTTTGCGAAAGAATATACAGAAGCGTTGGCACAGGCAGCAGGCTGTATTGCATGTATCGCAGATAAGGATCAGATTATTGCAGCGGCAGGAAACGGATGGAGAGAATATGAGCAGAAAACCATTAGCAGAGAACTGGAAGAACAGATTTCAGATAGAAAAAATATTTGTGCCGCAGAGCAAAAAGAATTTATCAGAATTATCGAGGGAGACAAAATGGAATATGCGTCTCAGGTAGTATGGACAATTACCTGTGCGGGAGATGCAGTTGGTGCAGTGATTATTTTGGAAAAAGAGGGTGGTCGTAAGTTTACGGATACAGAACCAAAATTGGCACAGGCAGCAGCAGGATTTCTGGGGAGACAGATGGAACAATAGTAAAAATAAGATAGATAAAATTCAGCCATAGAGCGGTGCGTTGATGTGAGCGGTTGCTTATGGCTGAATTTTTAATAAATTTTTTCTTATTCAATAGAAGCCTGTCCGACTTTTTTTAAAAGGTCTGATTTTATTTGATAAAGCTCATCAGACAAATCTACATAAACCTCCTGTGGGTTGGCAAAACGTCTTGTTTCATCCCATAAAGTATTTAACTCTTTGCGACAGATTTCCTGAATTTCCATGACGGAAGGTGAGGTATAAACACATTCTCCTTTCAGGAATACCGGTACGAGAAGCTCTCGTAAAGTGTATGAGCCGCCCGGAATTTTTGTCTTTTTCCATGTGGCAATAGGATCAAAAATAATCATATCTTCATCAGGATTAAATACTTCGTGTTCCATACAGATTAAATCAGCACGGATTTTTCCGGTTTGCTTATCATAAATTCTTTGAATAGTTTTATTTCCCGGATTTGTGATTTTTTCAATGTTTTCGGAAAGCTTGATTTTCGGTATAAAATCAGCATCATCTTTATTCTTAATAGCAGCCAATTTGTAAACACCGCCAAAAGCCGGATTATCATTACAGGTAATCAGATTTGTTCCTACTCCCCATGAATTGATTTTTGCACCCTGAGCTTTTAAGCTTTCAATTAAATATTCGTCAAGGTCGCTGGAAGCGGAAATAATAGCATCTTCAAAACCGGCGTCAGACAACATTTTATAAGCTTGTTTGGACAGGTATGCCAAGTCACCGCTGTCAATGCGAATACCATAGCCTTTTAAATCAATACCGGAGTCTCTCATTTCTTTAAATACACGAATGGCATTAGGGACACCGGAATTTAAAACATCATAAGTATCTACTAATAAAATACAGGCATTTGGATAAAGCTGGGCATAGGTTTTAAATGCTGTATACTCGTCAGGAAAACTCATAATCCAACTGTGGGCGTGAGTTCCTTTTACAGGAACTTGGAACATCTGTCCTGTAAGTACGTTGGAAGTACCGATGCAGCCACCGATAACAGCAGCTCTTGCGCCATAGAGTCCTGCATCAGGTCCCTGTGCACGGCGAAGTCCAAATTCCATAATGCCATCGCCTTTTGCTGCGTAAACAACACGGGAAGCTTTTGTGGCAATCAGGCTTTGATGGTTCAGCAGATTTAAAATAGCTGTTTCGATTAACTGAGCTTCCATAACAGGTGCAATTACTTTTAAGAGAGGTTCTCTTGGGAAGACAACCGTTCCTTCGGGAACAGCATAAATATCACCTGTGAAATGAAAGCCTCTTAAATATTCCAGAAAGTCTGTATCGAAAATTTTCAGGCTTTTTAAATAATCGATGTCATCCGGGGAGAAATGGAGGTCACGCACATATTCAATAATTTGCTCCAATCCAGCAGCAATGGCATATCCGCCGCCACAGGGATTTTTCCTGTAAAAGGCATCGAAAACAACAATTTGGTCTGTGGGATTTTTGAAATATCCCTGCATCATAGTCAGTTCATATAAATCAGTCAATAATGTCAGATTTAAAGCTCTCATATCATAGCGCTCCTTTGCATTTTGTGCAATCAGCTTGTTTTGCACTTTGTGCAGATATTATACCACGTGCGCAGAAGAATTAAAAGGTTTGTGTTAACTTCATTCCGTGATATTCCTCTAAAGTAAGTCCTGTAAGAGAAAGATATAGGGAAAGTGTTTTGCCTACAAACCGAATATGCCATGGTTCAAATGGATATCCGGTAATATGTTCTTTTCGTTTGGGATAGCGCAGGATAAAGCCATGAATGGGTGCATGTGCTTTTAACCATTTTCCTTCTTTTGTATCAGAGAAGCTTTCTTCTAATTCAAAGTTTAAAGAGGGGCAGGAGACATCAAGGGCAAGACCGCTTTGGTGTTCGCTGGTTCCCGGAGCTGCCACAGCCGTACTATTTCTTTTTAAGGCATTTTCATATAATTGTTTTTGGCTTAGATAAGAACGGTATCCGGAAACGCCCACGAGAGAAATACGGTCTAAGGAAGCCTGTTCAAATAAAGCTTTTGCTGCCGCGGCAGCGTCAATATCCAGCATTTTGCGTTCCTCATTGGCGGAGGGGGCAAAGGGGATTTGTGCAGTTGTAAGGTGAGTCGGTATATAATCAAATGCTAAAGGGACAGAAGGGTTAATAAGCTGCGTATAGGAAAACATAGAATAAGCACCTGCCTTTTTATAGTAAGTACAAGATATGCGGGTAACGGGGAAAATAGAACTAAAATTTCTATATTTTTTTAAAAAATAGAGAAATATAGAAAACAGAATTTCAAAATGCTCTTTAGTATGATAAGACAAAAGAGAAAAAATAAGAAAAATGCCTAAAAAATAAGGCTGAAAAGGGGCTGAAACAGAAAAAATAATTTTGAGCATATTACTACATTGAAGTGCGAAAAGTCAAAAGGGAGAAGTGTTATTGGACATATTGATGAATGAAACAGAAAGTGCTATCATACGCATTGTAAAAGATAAATATATTTTAATTGAAAAGGAAAAGAGGCAATCACTATGGAAGCAAATGCAAACGTAGTAAATAAGAAAAAAAGTTTTAAGGAAAAATTTCATGATTATATGATGGGAATGTCAAAAATTGTACCATTTGGCTTGAATGATAAGGAAGACAAGTATTATCACAGCATTTTTAATTATGATAAATAAGAGATAAAAACAAGGGAAGATAGGGCTGAAAAGTCGCTGTCTTCTTTTTTTGCTTTATTTCTTGTTTTTAGTATACTCGTTTTTGGCAATGAAATCTACTCGGAAAAATACACAAAAATCCATAGAATGTAACCTATGCTTTTTTGGGAACAATGTCAATGGATTTTAAAATCTCTCCATGCTAAAATATCTGCAATGGTAAGCTATTCAATATCGTATACCGCATCATTTAAGCTTATTCCATTATCTATATTATTATTATTATAGTTATTAGGAGGTACAGTATGAACGATACGAAGATTGATGCAATGTTTGAAATATTGCAAACCATTACAAAAGATATAACTGATATGAAAAAAGATATAACTGATATGAAAAAAGACATGACCGACATGAAAAAAGACATGACCGACATGAAAAAGGACATGACCGACATGAAAAAGGATATCCTAGGATTAAAAGAAGAAACAAGGGATATAAGGCTTCATATTGAAAATGTAACGGACAAAAACATATCTTTACTGGCAGAAAATTATTGTAATCTAGTTCAAAAGCTAGATGAAAATAACAAAGTGACAGACAATCAATTAGCATATCAGATTAAAGTGAATTATTTAATTTCTGACATGGAAAAGGTGAAACAGGAAGTGGCAGAAATTAAAAAACGCATTTCATAATGTGTTACAAATACCTCCCGGTGAGCGGTTTGGTTCGCTGACCTGGGAGGATTTTTAAATTTTATTTATTTACGAGGGGGAAACACATTGAAAAAGATAAAGCAATATAGGCTAAAAGGGATTTACTATCGCAGTTTTATGATTTTAATTGTAATCCCAATTCTCATTGTATTTATTGCAGCAATTTTTATTATTCGTCAAATGATGGAAGATTCTGCTATACGGAATATTGAACGTGTGCAGAAAAATATGTGTATGAATTTGGAAAATGAAATCCAAGATGCAGCTTTAAGGCTATCGCATTTTTTATATGTAAATGATGGTACAATTACAAAGGCAGCAGCGAAAACAGACACTTATGATATGGAAAAAAAGAGGGTGTTGTCAAAGGAATTAGACAGATATTTTAATTTTGCCATGTGTCCCATAGAGGATATTGCAGCGGCAACTTTTTTTATGAAAAACGGAAATTATACCAATTTAAAAGAAGATTTTTCTATTTCTATGGCAGAAATCAAAGGAGCAGATTGGTATGTACAAGCGTTGAAAGAGAAGAACAAAGTCTCTGTAGGAAGTTTTAACAAAAAAATCACATCATCGAAATATGGTCAAAATCCTTTTTATATTGCAGTAGCAATTTCACCGGACATTCGGGTAGATCAGTCGGGACGTATTGAAACAGCTATGTTAATCGTTGTATCTGATTTAGAGAAAACCATAAAATCGGATACAAAGGATGATTCTCTTGGAAATACGATTTTATTAGATGAGAAAAATGAGGTTTTATATGATCCGGAAGGAAAAGCAGACCTTATTAAAGGCAGGGAAATAAAGGATGGACAATATAAATTTAAAGAAGAGAAAACAGGGAAATCCTATGTGGCAGTAGCTAGGTCTGTAACAGGTACAAAGTGGCGTGTTGTGAACGTAGTGCGAGCAAGAAAAATAACAGGAGCTTTTTTACGTACAGCAAGTATTATGCTTGTGATAATTGCTGCGTTAATGTTGCTTTTTAATATATTTTCACATTATTTTTTGAAAAATATTATTCATCCGGTTAATGATATTATCCAAGGCTTAAAAGTAGTACAGACAGGAAACTTAGATGTTCATATTACACCAAAGGGACAATCAGAAATCCGTAACATGATTCATTCCTTTAACCAAATGGTGAGACGGTTAAAGATACTGATTAAAGAGAATGAGCAACAGCAGTTAAAGAAGCAAGAGGCGGAAATGAAGGCTTTACAGTCACAGATAAATCCACATTTTCTGGTAAATTCTTTAAGTTCTATTCGATTTATGGCGCAGGTTTCCAGATTTGAGGGGATTCGAAAAATGGCAGAAGCATTGATAAAAATATTGTCCTGTTCTTTTCGAAGTAATCAGAGTACCTATACAATTAGAGAAGAACTGGAGATGCTTGATAGTTTTATCTTCCTTATGAGTATTCGTTATTCTGATGGCTTTCAATTTGAAAAAGAAGTGGATGAAAAATGCTTAGATTATCAAATTCCCAGACTGATTTTGCAGCCTTTAGTAGAAAATTCTATTGTTCATGCTTTTACAGAGAAAGAGGATATAGGGGTAATTAAAGTATCTGTATATGAAGATACGGAATGGATTTATTTAACTGTAGAAGATAATGGAAAAGGAATTTCAGAAGCACAAAAAAAACGGATTTTCAGCGAGGAAGAAAAGGAAGATAATTATAGTATTGGAATCAGAAATGTTTATACCAGATTAAAGTTAAATTATGGAGAGGATAGCAAGTTCGTTATAGATAGCAGAGAAGGCTCTTATACGAAGACGAAAATTGCGCTTAAAAAGAAAGTGGTGGACAAGTGAGATGAAAAAGCTATTAATTGTAGATGATGATGCTTTAATCAGAGCAACACTACACACAATTGTGGATTGGAATGAGTTGGGGTATGAAGTTGCAGGAGATGCACAAAATGGTGAGCAGGCGCTGCAAATATTAAAGAAAGAACAGATAGATTTAGTATTTACAGATATGAAAATGCCTGTTATGGATGGAATAGGGTTGATGCAGCAGATTAATCAAATGGAAAAAAAGCCTCAGATTGTGGCATTAAGTGGCTATGATGATTTTAGCTTAGTACGCAGTGCCTTTAAGCTGGGGGCATTTGATTATGTTCTGAAAGAGGATATCTGCGAAAAGGGCATTACTGAATTAATCAAAAAGATTGATCCTGTAATAAAAAAAGAAGAAGTGCCCTTATACAGTGGAAAAAAGGAAGAAGAAGCCTTTTTAAAGGATATTTTATTAGGGCGTGTAATTCCTGTGAAAAAGGGAAGACTATTTGAGGAAAATTATGTGCTGGCAGCATTTGAAATCGACGAGTTTAAAGAAAATACAGTACGATTTCAAAGCTCCTTTGAAGAATATCTTGTAAAGCCAATGGTAAATATTGCACAGCAGATACCGAGAATTGCCAATAAATGTGTTTTTATTTCCTTGTCACCGGGGCTTTATTTCTTATATATACCTATGCCAGAGGGAACTTCTCCGATTGTTTCTGAAACGATTGTTTCTCTTTGCAAACAGCTAAAAAGCGTATGGAATAATTATATGAATTTGCCCGTTTCCGTAGGGATAAGCAGAGTAGGGAGAAATTTAGAAGACTTTTCAGACTGTCTGCTGGATACAGAAAATCAGTTGAAATTGCGTTATCTGGTTGGCAAAGGGAGTATTAATTTCTATGGACAAAAGGGAAGAATTTTGCCTGAAAAAGCTTATGAGAGACAGAAATTCTATGAAGATATCATTCAAGCCTTACAGGATGGAGATTTAGTAAAGCTGGAGGAGCAAAAACGTATTTTATTAAGGCAATTAACAGACATGGCAGAAGAGGATGCAAGGAAAGAATGTCTGTATCTTGTATGGTTTATTGCTCTTATGATGAGAGAGAATGAAGATAGTATTTGGTCTTTGTTTCTGGGGGAAGTAAATTATTATGAAAAAATAGGACGTATTGCAGACGGAGGAAGTCTGGCGATATGGACCAATAATTATATTAGCTATGTCGCTGATTATATTGTAAATACATACGATAGAAATCAGATGGATTTATTTCAAAAAGCACGAAGATTTATTATGGAGAATTATGCTAATCCTGAGCTTACATTGGGAAGTACGGCAGCTTATGTAGGATTAAACGAAAAATACTTCAGCTCTTGTTTTACAAAAGAAATCGGAAATACATTCAGTAACTTTCTGACGGAAATCAGAATGGAAAATGCCAGAGAACTGCTTCGCACTACGGATATGAAAATGTATGAAATCAGTGAAAGTGTAGGTTACAACAGCGTAGAACATTTTAACAGAATGTTTAAGAAGGTGTGCGGTGTAAGTCCCAGTGTGTATAAAAGACAAATTTTGCAAATCTAACGATACGTCAAGAAATCTTACTTTTTGTCATAGTGCCACGTATCTATATCTGTTATGATTTCAATATCATAATATTTGAGGAGGTCAATATGAAAAAGAAAGTTTTAGCAGCATTATTATGCGCGGCAATGGTTGCTACAAGTCTTGTAGGATGTGGTGGCTCCGAAGGCAAAGAAAGTGGAAAAAAGGACGGAGAATCTGAATTATCAGGAGAATTAGTAATTGCCTTATGGGATAACAGAACAATGGAATTATTTGAAAGTCTGGATCTTGAAGGACGTTTTCAGGAATTATATCCAGATGTAACATTAGAATTTGAAAAGTTGAAAGATGATACAGAATACTGGAATGCTATGAAAATGCGCGCGGCAGCAAACCAGCTTCCAGATGTAATGTTTAATAAAACATTTACTCTTTCCAGATTTAAAGAGTATTTGGTAGATATTTCTGATTTAAAAGCAGTAGAGGATAATAAAGTTGCTTCCGGTTATGCGGTAGATGATAAGATTTTAGGTATTCCTCTTACTATGAGTAGTGAATATGTATATTATTGGAAAGATATGTTCAAAGAAGCCGGTGTAGAAGTTCCGGATACATGGGCAGAACTGGAAGAAGTATCCAAAAAGCTTCAGGATTATTACGGAAAAGACAACGGAGATTATATGGCATTTGCTATTGGTGGAAAAGATGAATGGACAACTTATCCATTTGCAGAATTCATGCCTTCTCTGATTTCCGGAAACGGACAGAACTGGAATACTATGGCAGGTCAGGATGAACCTTTTGCAGAAGGAACAGATGTAAATACAGCATTTAAGAAAATTGATTCTCTGTTTTCTTCAGGCGTATTTGGAAAAGATCCTTTAGGTCTTAGTAATGACCAGGCATATAACCTGTTTGCTACAAAACAGTCTTCTATTATTGCAGCAGGAGCAAGAGCTTTAAAATCCTTTAAGGATACAGCAGAGAGCACAGATGAGTTAGGAACTTTCTACTTACCTGTAAGAGATGATGAGTCTGAACCATTTAGAACTGTTACACAGGGTGACTTATTCCTTTCCGTAACTTCACACTGTGAAAATCCAGAACTGGCAAAAGCATTTGTAGAATTCTGTTTCTCAGAAGACTGGTATCCAGATCATATTAAATCTATTCCGGATGACAGTGCAAGTAAAACATTTACAAAAGAAAAAGATCCGATTTTAGCACAGGCAGATGAACTTCAGCCAGAAGCAGAGATCGTTATGTATGACGGTGGTGGAGATGATTTCCAGGCATTAGTTGCAGAAACTACTTTCGACTATAAAAAATTAGGTGCACAGATGTTAATTCCTGATTTTGATTTAGACGAAGCGCTGAATGAGTTAAATACAAAGTGGAAGGCCGCAAGAGAAAAACTTGAAATTAAATAAGCAGACGAAGTGAGGAGGATATCAGAATGCAAACTCTGAATAAGAAAAAAGCACGGTTTATTGTGTTGTCCTTAATCATTCCGTTGACATTGCTGATTTGCTTTGTAGTATTTCCTGCGGGAGATTTAATACGAATGAGCTTTACAAACTGGGATGGATATTCAAGCTCCAGTGACTTCATAGGTTTTGACAACTATATATCCATGTTTCAGAATAAAGATTTATGGACATCTCTTAGGAATAACGGTGTTTATTTCGCAGCACATTTATTGTTTATTCCCATAGAGCTGATGGTGGCAGTAATGCTGACATCAAAAATGAGAGCAGCAAAGGCATATAAGACAATTGTATTTCTGCCATATATCATCAATGGAGTAGCAATTGCCTATGCATTTTCTTATTTCTTTTCTCCTGTAAACGGAGCATTTAATTCCATGTTAGAATTTGCTCATTTAGAAGGATTTATCAGAAACTGGCTCTCTGATGAAAAGATTGTAAACGTTGTTTTGGCATTTGTATCTTTGTGGCGTTTCAGCGGCTATCATACTGTTTTATTCATGGCTGCATTGCAGTCCGTACCAAATGAAATTATGGAAGCTGCGGCAATGGATGGGGCAAATTCCTGGCATATATTCCGTTATATTCAGGTGCCATCCATTCAGTTAATGGTAGACTTTGTGTTGTTTGATAACATCCGAGGAGCTCTTCAGGTATTTGATATTCCGTTTGTTATGACAGCGGGAGGTCCGGGATACGCATCATCAACCTTTACATTACATACCATAAAGACGGCATTTACCTTTAATAACTTTGGCCTTGCTTCCACCATGGCGGTGGCAATCATGGTACTTATTGTGGTGATTTATCTCATACAGAATAAAATTCTCCATATTGGAAGAAAGGCGGAAAAGGTGAAATGAGAAAAGGCAAGACAAGAAGAATCGGAATTGAAATTTTAAAACAGGCAGTAGGTATTACGATGGTATTTATTGTGCTTGCGCCTATCTTGCTGACACTTTTTGCGTCACTGAAAACCAAGGCAGATATGGTAAATACATCACCATTGCTGCTTCCTGAGTTTTCCAGAATTACTTTTGATAACTTTAAAGAAGTATTTGCCAATAAATATCTTTTATTGGGATTTAAGAATACAGGAATTATTCTGGTAATCAGTTTGATTTTCAATGTCATGTTTGGAACAATGACAGCATTCATTTTAGAGCGATTTGAGTTCAGAATGAAAAAGGTAATTGTGGCACTGTTCTTCCTTGGAATGTTAATTCCTACCTTTGTAACAGAAATTGCCCGTTTTAAAATTATTACAGGATTAAATTTATACAATACTCTTGGAGCACCGATTATCATCTATGTTGCATCTGATTTAATGCAGTTGTACATTTACAGACAGTTTATTTCTACTCTGCCTGTATCCTTAGATGAGAGTGCGCTTCTTGATGGATGCAGCTATTTCCAGCTGTTTAGAAAGATTATTTTCCCGCTTTTAGCTCCGGCAACAGCGACAGTGGTAATTATTAAATCCATTTCCATTATCAATGATATGTATATTCCATATCTGTACATGCCTAAGAACAAATTGCGGACATTAACTACTTTCTTAATGGATTATGCCAATGCACAGGAAGGTTCCTGGCAGACGCTGGCAGCAGGAATTATTGTAATTATGATACCAACAGTACTGATTTACATATTCTTCCAGAAATACATACTGGCAGGTGTGGCTGCCGGTGCGGTAAAAGGCTAAATAAAAGGTGTAAAGTCATTAGATTTCTAATGGTTTTACACCTTTTTTACGTTTATTTCTCAAAAGTATGATAGTTCATCTTTCTGCTTTCCTTTATACTAGCGTTCAGATTGCTGAAAAAGGAAGGAGAAACACGATGTCAGAAATCACATTGAAAAATGTTTCAAAAATATATGAAAACCAACAGTATGCAGTCAGAAATGTAAATCTGGAAATACAGGATAAAGAATTTGTGATTTTAGTAGGACCATCCGGCTGTGGAAAATCTACAACTCTTCGCATGATTGCAGGACTTGAGGATATTTCAGACGGAGAACTTTACATAGATGGGGAATTCAGTAATTATTGTGAACCAAAGGACAGAGAAATGTCTATGGTGTTTCAGAATTACGCTCTTTATCCCAATATGACAGTTTATGGAAATCTGGCTTATGCACTGAAAATCAGAAAAGTTCCCAAAGATGAGATTAAAAAAAGAGTTCATGAAGTGGCAAAAATTTTGGAGATTGAGCATTTGTTGGATAGAAAGCCCAGTGCACTTTCAGGGGGACAGAAACAGAGAGTGGCAATGGGAAGCGCAATTATCCGAAAACCAAAAGTATTTTTAATGGATGAGCCATTATCCAATCTGGATGCAAAGCTTCGTACTCAGATGCGTATTGAACTGGCAAAGCTTCACAGAGAAATGGAAACAACGATTATTTATGTGACACATGACCAGACAGAGGCAATGACATTGGGAACGAAGATTGTGGTAATGAAAGACGGATTTGTACAGCAGGTTGCACCGCCGGCAGAAATTTATAATAATCCGGCAAATCTGTTTGTGGCCGGTTTTATCGGTGCACCATCTATGAACTTCTTTGAAGCCTGGGTGGCAGTTGAAGATGGACGTACACTTCTCTATCTGGGAGGAAATGAGCTGGGAAAGAAAGTTTATCTGGATGGGAAAAAAGGAGAAATTCTTCAGAGACAAAAAAATGGCGAAAAAGTAATCCTGGGAATTCGTCCGGAGGATATTTACGAATATGAGGAAGCGAAAAGACGAGGATTTGAGAAAAATAGTGTAGGTCTGGAAGAAAAAGTAATTGCCAGAGAACTTTTAGGGGCAGAAGTTGTTTTGTACTTTCAGGCACAGGGAAGAAATCAGGCAGTACGCTTAAATCCGGAGAATGAGACGAAAAGAGGAGAAAATATCAATCTCTATTTCGATACAGAAAAGCTTTACGCTTTTGATATGGATACACAGGAAAACTTGTTCTATAAGGAGGATTTCACTCATGAATAAAAAGAAAAAAGGCAGTTTATCCCCTTATGGATATCTACTGCCGTGTATGCTGATTTTTGCAGTATTTTTGTTTTATCCATTTTTTAAGACCATTTATTTGAGTTTTTATAAGACAGATAAGATGGGGCAGGCGAAACTCTTTGTAGGAATCGAGAACTATAAAGAATTATTGACATCGCCCTCTTTTCTAAACAGTTTAAAAGTAACTTTAATTTTTGTAGGAATTGTTGTTGTGGGAAGTATGCTTTTAGGACTGATTACTGCAGTGTTGTGTAATAAGGCATTTCCCGGAATTCGCTTTTTCAGTACAGCCTATGCATTGCCAATGGCCATTGCGTCAAGCTCTGCAGCCTTGATTTTCAAGCTGATGCTTCACCCTTCCGTGGGAATTGTCAATAAGCTTTTGGGACTTGATATCAACTGGCTGAGTAATCCGGAAACAGCACTGTACTGTGTGGCAATCCTCACAGCGTGGTTGAACAGCGGAATTAACTTTTTGTACTTTTCAGCAGGACTTGGAAATATTGACAACACTATTTACGAAAGAGCTTCTGTAGACGGAGCCAGCGGTGTACAGCAATTTTTCCATCTGACTTTACCGGGATTATCTCCCATTATGTTTTATACATTAGTGGTAAACATCATTCAGGCATTTCAGTCCTTTGGTCAGATTAAAATCCTCACGGAAGGAGGACCAAACGAAACCACAAATGTTATCGTATATTCTATTTACAGAGATGCATTCTTTAACTATCGTTTTGGAAGCGCAGCAGCACAGTCCGTAATTTTATTCTTTATTGTAATGCTCATTACACTGGTAATGTTCCGCATAGAAAAGAAAGGAGGAAAACCATGATAAATACAAAGGCTTTACGAAAAAGAAGAATTCATACAGGAATAAGAGTATTGATTAACATAGTGACAGCAATTATCGTGTTAATTCCTCTCTTGTATGCGGTAAGTATTGCATTTATGCCTTCAGGGGAACTCTTTACCATGGATATGAATTTATTTCCAAAAAATCCGACCATTGAAAACTTCAAACAGGCATTTACAAGTGTTCCTTTACTACGCTTTATTATCAATTCATTTGTTATGGCAGCCTGTATTACACTGGGGCAGATTGTTACCTGCTCCCTGGCTGCCTTTGCCTTCTCATTCTTAGAATTTAAAGGAAAAGGCGTGTTATTTATGGTTGTTATGGCTACGATGATGGTTCCGGGAGAAGCAACGATTATCTCCAACTATCTTACTGTAAGTCAGCTGGGTATGTTAGACACATATTCAGTATTGATTGTACCTTACCTGACATCGGCAATGGGAATTTTCCTGTTCCGGCAGTTTTATAGCACATTTCCAATTTCTCTGTACGAATCTGCGAAACTGGATGGGTGCAGTAACTTGAAGTTTATCGTAAGAATATTGATACCTCTTACAAAATCAGCCATTGGAGCAATGGGCGTTTATACCTTTATTAATGCATGGAATATGTATATGTGGCCATTGCTGGTAACAGGTTCTGATGAAATGAGAACTGTACAGATTGGTATCAGTATGCTGGACAGTGTAGACTCTCAGTCAATTACACTGATGATTGCGGGTGTGGTAATGGTAATTATTCCTTCAATATCTATCTTTATTGTAGGACAGAAACAGCTTATTCGAGGAATGTTCGCAGGAGCAGTAAAAGGCTGACAAAGAAAGGAAAAAAGAATGAAGAAAAAAATAATTTCAGTGATTTTAGCAGGAACAATGATGATGGGAACTCTGGCAGGATGCGGAGGAAACAAAACTACAGAAACAGAAAATAAAACAGAAGGTAAAACAGAGGAAACCCAACAGACAGCGGGTACAGAAGAATTTTCCATGGCAGACGCTTCTGAAGTAGACGGCACAGAAATCTCCTTCTGGCATTCCATGGGTGGTGTCAACGGACAGGCGATTGACACATTAGTTAAGAAATTTAACGATGAAAACGAATATGGAATTACTGTAAAAGCTCAGTATCAGGGAGAATACGATGACTCCTTAAACAAATTAAAAAGCGCACAGATTGGAAACATGGGAGCAGATTTAGTACAGGTATACGAAATCGGAAGCAGATTTATGATTGAGTCAGGCTGGATTACTCCGATGCAGCAGATGATTGATGCAGATAGTTATGATTTATCCCAGATTGAGCCAAATCTGGCTGCATATTATACCATTGATAATCAGCTGTACTCTATGCCTTTCAACTCTTCTACACCGATTATGTATTATAATAAGGAAATGTTTGAAAAAGCAGGCATTACAGAAATCCCAGATAGTCTGGAAGGAATTGAAGCAGTTGGTGAAAAGCTTTTAAATGAAGGCGGAGCAGGACAGGTAATTTCTTTAGGAATTTATGGATGGTTCTTTGAACAGTTTATTGGAAAACAGGGATTGGAATATGCAAACAACGGAAACGGAAGAACAGAAGCTGCTACAGCAGTTGCCTTTGATTCAAACGGTGCAGCAGCAAATATTTTAACCGCATGGAAATCTCTTTATGATAAAGGTTATGCACCAAATGTAGGAAAAGGCGGAGACGCAGGTCTTGCAGATTTTTCAGCGGGAAAATCAGCCATTACACTGGGTTCTACAGCTTCCTTAAAACAGATTTTACAGGATGTAAACGGAAAATTTGAAGTAGGTACTGCATACTTTCCTAAAGTAAAATCCACAGATGAGGGTGGAGTTTCCATTGGTGGTGCATCTTTATGGGCATTAAACAACAATGATGCTAAAAAAACAAGAGCAACCTGGGAATTTGTAAAATTCCTGATTTCCCCAGAGTCACAGGCATACTGGAATGCACAGACAGGATACTTCCCAGTAACAACAGCAGCACAGGAAGAACCGGTATTTAAAGAAAACGTAGAAAAATATCCACAGTTCCAGACAGCAATTGATCAGTTACATGATTCTTCACCAAAATATGTAGGTGCATTGTTAAGCGTATTCCCTGAAGCAAGAGCAACGGTAGAGTCTGAAATTGAAAACCTTCTCAATGGAAATGCAGATGTAAAAACGGCAGTAAAAAATATGGCAGATGCTATTAACAAATCGATTGAAGAATATAATCTTGTAAATCAGTAACAGAGGTGAATGAGCATGACAGAAATATTTGCTCACAGAGGTGCCAGCGGTTATGCCCCAGAAAATACACTGGAGGCTTTCCGCCTGGCAATGGAGCAGGGAGCAGACGGCATTGAACTGGATGTACATCTGACAAAAGACGGAGAAGTAGTGGTTATTCATGATGAAACTCTTGACAGAACCAGCGATGGACAGGGAAAAGTAAGAGATTATACATTAGAAGAACTGAAAAAATTTTCCTTTCACAATCATATAGAAAAATACAAGGGAGTTCAGATACCGACCTTAAAGGAAGTGCTGGATTTGGTAGAAAATTCTTCTATGAAGGTAAATATCGAATTAAAAACAGGTATTTACTGGTACGAAGGAATTGAAGAAAAAACCATGGAAATTGTGAAAAACAAAAAAATGGAAGACCGTGTTATTTATTCTTCTTTCAACCACTATAGTATTCAGAAAATATTAGAGCAGGATATTCATGCAGAAACGGCATATTTGTTCAGTGATGTAACTCTTAATATGGAGAAATATGCAAAAGAGACAGGTGTAAAAGGACTGCATCCGGCAGTTTACCACCTGAAAATGGCAGATTTTCTGGAAACTTACTTAAACAGTGGGTTAAAGGTGCGTGTGTGGACGGTGAATAAGAAAGAAGATATGAAAATGTTTATGGATGCAGGTGTAGATGCGGTGATTACGAATTATCCGGATTTAGCTCTTAAATAGTTGACGAACCCTTTAAAACTGTGCATAATAGATGCTGACTGACAAGACACTTGAAATGACAGTTTGGAAAGGGAAAAGGATATGAAAGAGTTTTTAAAAAGAAAAAATATTATTTTTTCTGCAAAGAGGTACGGAATTGATGCCTTAAGCGCTATGGCACAGGGATTATTTGCTTCTCTGCTGATTGGTACAATTATCAGCACACTGGGAGAACAGCTGGGAATTGATATTCTGGTAACAGTAGGAACTTATGCAAAAGGCGCAACAGGTGCGGCAATGGCAATATCCATTGGGTATGCATTACAATGTCCTCCGCTGGTGCTGTTTTCACTGGCAGCAGTAGGAATGGCAGCCAATGAGTTGGGTGGAGCCGGCGGTCCTCTGGCAGTATTGGTTGTCACAATTTTTGCAGCAGAATTTGGAAAATTAGTATCAAAAGAAACGAAAATCGATATTATTGTTACACCATTTACAGCAATTGGTGTAGGTGTGCTTTTATCCCTGTGGTGGGCACCGGCAATCGGCTACGCTGCAAGCAGTGTGGGAAATGCAATTATGTGGGCCACAGAGCTTCAGCCGTTCTTTATGGGAATTCTGGTATCTGTAATCGTAGGAGTTGCCTTGACACTTCCAATCAGCAGCGCTGCAATCTGTGCGGCACTGTCTCTTACCGGGCTTGCCGGAGGAGCAGCAGTAGCAGGCTGTTGTGCACAAATGATTGGTTTTGCAGTAATGAGCTTTCGTGAAAACAAATGGGGCGGACTTTTTGCACAGGGAATTGGAACATCCATGCTTCAAATGGGAAATATTGTAAAAAATCCAAAAATCTGGCTGCCTCCTACTTTAGCGTCTGCCATTACGGGACCATTGGCAACCTGCCTGTTTCATATGGAAATGAATGGAGCAGCAGTAGCTTCCGGTATGGGAACTTGTGGCTTTGTAGGACAGATTGGTGTGTATACAGGATGGGTAAATGATATTGCAAGCGGTGCAAAAGCAGCTATTACACCTATGGACTGGATTGGGATGGTGCTGATTTGCTTTATTCTTCCGGCAGTGCTTACATGGCTTATTGCAGTTCCGTTTAGGAAATATGGATGGATTAAAGAGAATGATTTGAAATTGGATTTATAATAAAGAGTGGTGTTATGACAAAAAAAGACGTTATAATACCACTCTTTTTATATTTGTAAAAAATAACTAAAAATAACCAAAAATTCCATAAATTTTAGAGGTGAAAAAAAGTACAATTTGTTGAAAAGAGGAAAAAATCGTGCTACAATATTTAATGTATAATATGCTAATTGCATTTATACAGGTCACCAAAGACAAAAATACTAATGAATATAAGACTTCAAGATTTATTGGTGTCCGATTTGCAGAAACGCTGGCTTTTTGTGACAGGATGGATTTTGAAGTTAAAAATAATTACCCCCTCCCCTTAAGGAAGTTCAGATGTATAAGGCATTGCAGTGAATTTTTTAGGGGGGGGAGTTGTGCAATGAGGTAAAAGTTATGAAAAGAATTGATTTACACTGTCATGTTCTGCCGGGTGTGGATGACGGAGCAGCCGACTTTGAAGAAAGTCTGCGTATGCTGAAATCTGCCGCCAAGCAGGGTGTGTGTGCAGTTGTTGCAACTTCTCATTATTCCAGACAGTTTCGCAATGAAGATCCGGAACGTTTTCGGATGTTAAGAGAAGAACTGCAAAGAAAAGCCCGAGCAGAAATTCAAGAGAATTTTACAATCTATTCGGGACAGGAGGTTTTCTACACAGAGGATGTAGTAGAAAAGCTGGATGAAAAGAAGCTTCTTACTTTAAACGGAAGTTCCTATGTACTTACAGAATTTCATCCTTCTATGCCATATTCTATGATTATTAATGGCATAAGAGAATTAACTATGGCACAGTATACACCAATTATCGCTCACTTTGAAAGGTACTCTGCATTAAGAGAAAAAGGACGTGTGGAGGAATTAATTCAAGCAGGTGCTCTTATGCAGATGAATTATAAGCCTATTGGAGGGAAATGGTATGAGGAAACAACCAGATGGTGCAGAAAGATGTTGAAGGAAGGAAACGTTCATTTTCTCGGAAGTGATATGCACAACATGAGAACGAGAAAACCGGAACTTATGGAAGCTTCGCACTGGATGGAAAAGCATCTGGATAATGAATATATGAAGGATATCTCTTATGCAAATGCAGAGAAAATTCTGGAAAATAAAATTTTATAAAGAAAAGGATTGAGATGATGGAAAATACGCGTGAAGATGAATTAGAAATTGATTTAAAACAGATTTTTTATGTCTTAAAGAAAAAAATATTAATTATTTTGGCCGTAGGACTTTTGTTTGGCTGTATTGCCTGTGTTGCTACAAAATTCTTTATGACACCTACATACACTTCCACATCGAGTATGTTACTTTTGATTAATGATAAAGGCTTTGAGTCTGCTGCAGATTTGCAGATGGGAAGTCAGTTGACAAAAGATTACAGCGTACTGATTACCAGTCGTCCGGTGCTGGAAGAAACGATTGAAAACTTAAAGCTAGATATGAGCTATGAACAGCTGAAGGCAAATATAGCAGTAGATAATCCGGCAGATACACGAATTTTAAACATTACTGTTACGGATACGGAGCCGGAAATGGCACAAAAAATCGTAAATGAAGTAGCAGTAAATGCTTCTGCGTTTATAGGAGATAAAATGGAAGTGACTGCACCAAAAATCATTGATGAAGGTCAATTCCCTACTCATAAAGCCGGACCAAATATGAAAAAAAATGCACTTTTGGGATTACTTTTGGGATTGATTTTAAGTGCAGGCATCTTTGTAGTAATTGCAATTATGGACGATACCATTAAAACAGAAGAAGATATTGAAAAATATCTGGGTCTGTCTACGCTTACTAGTGTACCGGATCGAAAAGATTACATTAATCAAAAACGTCATGGAAAAAAGAAAAAAAGAAAAAAATAAGAAGGGAAGAAGATAATGGAGCAGAAAGTCATAATGACAGATGTCAGGAAGAAAGATTACTTTTACGAGGAAGCAATAAAAACCCTTCGTACGAATATTCAGTTTACTGGTAAAAATGTGAAAATAATTATGTTTACAAGCTGTCTTCCGAATGAAGGGAAAAGCGATGTGGCTTTTCAGCTGGCACAGGAAGTAGGAAACATGGGAAAAAAAGTGCTGCTGATTGATGCAGATATTCGTCGTTCTGTTTATGTTAATCGATACAAAATAAAAGAAAAAGTGAATGGCTTATCTCAATATTTAAGCGGACAGTTGGCAAAGGAATTCTTAATTTATCAAACCAATTTTCTAAATGTAGATATGATTTTTTCAGGTCCTATGGCGCCAAATCCATCTGAACTTTTGGAAGAAGCTTCTTTTTCTGACTTATTAAAAGAATTAAGGAATGTTTATGATTACATCATTTTAGATACACCGCCGCTGGGAAGTGTAACGGATGCGGCTATTGTGGCAAAAGAATGTGACGGGGCAATTTTAGTTATTGAGAGTGAGCGTGTAAGCTATAAACTGGCACAGAAGGTACAAGAGCAGTTAGAAAAGACAGGCTGTAAAATTTTAGGTGCAGTTTTGAATAAAGTTAATATTGAGAAAGATAAATATTATCAGAAATATGATTATTACTATGGAAATGGTAAAAAAAGATAAAAGGTAGAGAAAATGGAATGAAAAGGAATAGAAAAACGGCATGGGCATGGAACCTTTTATTAGTTCTTGTGTGCATTGCTTTGGCAGTTTGTTTTGGAGGTTTATTGGCATGGGATGCTAAGGCAGAGGCGGTCAGAAGTGAAAAGCTAATGCAAGAAGCGAAAAAAGATAAGAAACAAGAAGTGAAACAGGAAGTAAAGAAAGATAAGAAAAAAGAAGAAGTTAAAAAAGAGGAAAAAGAGCCCGCAAAACCTATTTTACCTCAAGGGATTTCCTTCTGGGGCGATGAATTCTTTACTGCAGAAAACGAATTGCAGTATTCTTCAAGAGTAAAATTAGAAGAAAAACTAAAAGCAGAAGGGTATACCTTGGAATATGCAAACAAAACGCTGGCAGGAGCAGGAACCCTATCTGTGATGAAAATGGCTGGAGTACCGCAGGCTGATTTAGACAAATACATTGAGAAACATAAAGCCAGTGCAGGGAGTGCAACTCTCCCGGTAACTGAGACAGGAATTCGGGATTTAACAGATGAAGAAATGAAACGCTCTGATAAAGATTATATTCCTGTGATTACTATGGGGTATTATGGCGGCTGGAATAAAGATCCTAGGGAGTTGGCAGAACAGCAACAGAAGGTTTTGGATACTTTTGGGAAAAATAAAGATAAATTCATTATTGTAGGTGTGAGGCCTATGGATGGCGGTGTGAATATACCGGAATATGAAAGCGTCATGAAAGAAACATGGGGAGAGCATTACATCAGTACCATTGATATTTGTACCGTAACTACAACCACTGCAGATGGACAGACACAGGTTGCAGAGGCACTTTATGAGAAATTATTGGAACTGGGATATATTGCAAAGTGAAATATGAGGTGGGCGTATGTATAGGAAGAATACCAACAGTTGGTTAAAGCATTGGGATTTTATATTATTAGATTTGATTTTTTTACAGATAGCATACATATTTTCCTGTGTTGTAAGAAATGGCTGGAGTGTTCCATTTAAATCAGATATCTATGTTACGATAGGAATTGTTATCTGCCTTGCTAATGTGTGTGCAATATATTTTCAGGAGCCTTATCATGGAATTATGCGCAGAGGTTATTTTGCTGAATTTTGTAATGTAGTAAAATATATTACTTTGGTTGCGGTTATTGAGGTGTGCTATTTATTTTTGAGTAAAAACGGTAGTGGATTTTCACGAGTTTCTTTTTTGATTTTTTATGTCAGCGGAATTTTTCTTATTTATATAGAAAGAATTTTATGGAAAACATATTTACTTTCTTATAATAAGAATTTTGCAAAGAAGCGGAAGATGATAGCAGTATTTACAAGTGATACTGCAAGGAAATTGATTGAGAAGTCTATTGACACACCATATAAAGAGTGGGAAATGGTAGGAATTGTACTGGCAGATAGAACAGATATGGTAGGGAAAAAAATTCTGGGAGTTCCTGTTGTTTGTACGGTGGAGGAACTACCAGATTATATTCAAACGAAGTGGATTGACAGTATTTGGATTCATGTTGAAAAGAAATATCAGTTACCGATTGATTTGATAAATACCTGTATTGAAATGGGAGCTACAGTACATAATACGCTTATTAATGTAGATAGCTATTTTGGAGCAAAAGAAGTACGAAAAATTGGTGATTACCATGTGTTAACTGCCAGTTTAAGTATGGCAACACCAATACAGTTACTGCTAAAACGGTGTATGGATATTTGCGGAGGAATTGTAGGTTTATTATTTACAGGTATTGCAACATTATTTCTTGCTCCGGCAATTTATATTGCTTCTCCGGGACCTATTTTCTTTTCTCAAGTCAGAATTGGACAAAATGGAAGAAGGTTTAAAATTTACAAATTCCGAAGTATGTATATGGATGCGGAAGAACGAAAAAAAGAATTGATGAGTCGAAACGAAATGCAAGGGTTAATGTTTAAAATGGAAGCAGACCCACGTATTATTGGTAGCGGATCAGATGGAACGAAGAAAGGACTGGGTTGGTTTATTCGAAAAACTTCTTTAGATGAATTTCCTCAGTTTTGGAATGTCTTAAAGGGTGATATGTCTTTAGTAGGAACAAGACCACCGACAGTAGATGAATGGAATCAGTATGACTATCACCATCGTGCACGTATGGCAATCAAACCGGGTATTACGGGAATGTGGCAGGTGAGTGGAAGAAGCGACATTACGGATTTTGAAGAAGTTGTAAAATTGGATAAAGAATATATTGAAAACTGGAACATTGGCTTGGATATCAAGATACTTTTGAAAACAGTACTGGTTGTTTTTAAAGGAGTTGGATCAAAATAAAGAAAGAGAGGAAGAAAAATGTCTATTTTTAATCAAAAAACCTTATTAATTACAGGAGGGACAGGATCATTTGGAAATGCCGTATTGAATCGTTTTCTTGATACGGATATTAAAGAAATTCGTATTTTATCCCGTGACGAAAAGAAACAGGATGATATGCGTCATGAATTTCAGGCAAAAATGCCGGAAGTAGCAGGTAAAATTAAATTTTATATTGGCGATGTTCGTGATATTGCATCTGTACGAAATGCTATGCACGATGTAGATTACATATTCCATGCAGCTGCATTAAAACAGGTTCCATCTTGTGAATTTTTTCCAATTGAGGCTGTAAAAACAAACGTAATTGGAACAGAAAATGTTTTAACAGCAGCTATCGATGCCGGAGTTAAAAACATTGTTTGTTTATCTACTGACAAGGCAGCTTATCCGGTCAATGCGATGGGAACAAGTAAGGCAATGATGGAGAAAGTTATTGTTGCGAAATCCAGAACAGTGAAGCCTGAAAAATCAAAAATTTGTTGTACACGATATGGAAACGTATTGTGTTCCAGAGGTTCTGTTGTGCCTCTTTGGATTGACCAGATTAAAGCAGGTAATCCAATTACAATTACAGAACCAACTATGACAAGATTTATTATGAGCCTTGATGAAGCTGTAGACCTTGTACTTTTCGCTTTTGAAAATGGTACAAGTGGTGATATCCTTGTGCAGAAAGCTCCAGCATGTACGATTGAAGTGCTTGCAAAGGCAGTTACAGAGTTATTTGCTCCGGGACATGAGATTAGAGTAATTGGTATTCGTCATGGTGAAAAAATGTATGAGACCCTTCTCACAAATGAAGAATGTGCTAATGCAGTGGATATGGGCGACTTCTATCGGGTGCCATGTGACAAACGTGATTTGAACTATGACAAATATTTCAAAGATGGAGATAAAGAACGCAATACACTAACAGAATTTAACTCAAGCAATACGGAGTTATTGAACGTAGAACAGGTAAAAGAGAAATTAATGTCCCTTGCATATGTTCGTGAAGAATTGGAAGCATGGAAAAAAGAACAGGAAAAGTAGGAGGCAAATCATGAAGATTTTAGTTACAGGAGCTAAGGGATTTGTAGGAAAAAATCTTGTATGTAATCTTTATAATATTAAAGAGGGGAAAAACCATACAAGAAATCTAAACATTGAAGATATTTTTGAATATGATATTGACTCTACCGTAGAAGAATTAGATATTTATTGCAGGGAATGTGATTTTGTATTTAATCTTGCCGGTGTAAATCGTCCTAAAGAACAGTCCGAATTTATGACTGGAAATTTCGGCTTTGCCTCTATGCTTTTAGATACTCTGAAAAAACATGGTAACAATTGTCCGGTAATGCTTTCAAGTTCTATTCAGGCAACGTTAATCGGACGCTATGGAACATCAGATTATGGAAAGAGCAAATTGGCAGGAGAAGAACTGTTTTTCGAGTATGGAAAAGAAACAGGTGCTAAAGTATTGGTTTATCGTTTTCCAAATCTTTTTGGTAAGTGGTGTAGACCAAATTATAACAGTGCAGTGGCAACCTTTTGTAATAATATTGCAAATGACCTTGAGATTACTGTGAATGACAGAAGCACAGAATTAGAACTTCTTTATATCGATGATCTGGTAGAAGAAATGCTAGGTGCACTGGAAGGGAAAGAGCATCATTGCGAATTTGAAGGTGTAGATACTGTCTTAAAAAAAGATGGAAGATATTGTGCAGCTCCGACTACTCATCATGCAACATTGGGTGAAATTGTAGATTTGCTTGAAAGCTTTAAAAGACAGCCAGAAAGTTTAGTTGTACCGGAAATTCCATATAATTCTTTTGCAAAAAAATTATATTCTACATATCTTTCTTATTTACCAAAAGAGAAGGTAAGTTTTCCTTTGAAGATGAATGTAGATGACAGAGGAAGTTTTACTGAGCTTTTGAAATCAGATAAAGTAGGACAGGTATCCATTAACATCAGTAAACCGGGAATTACAAAAGGAGAACACTGGCACAATACAAAATGGGAATTCTTCATTGTAGTTTCTGGTCATGGACTGATTCAGGAACGAAAAATTGATACAGATGAAATTATAGAGTTTGAAGTTTCAGGGGATAAGATTGAAGCAATTCACATGCTTCCGGGATATACACACAATATTATCAATTTAAGTGAAACAGAGAATTTGGTAACGGTTATGTGGGCAAATGAAAGCTTTGATCCAAATCATCCTGATACATTCTTTGAGAAGGTGAAAGCGTGAGATTAATTATTTTAGGGGCAGGTGGACATGGTAAAGTAGTGGCAGATCTTGCAAAACAAATAGGAAAGTATGAAGAAATATTTTTCCTAGATGACAATTCTCAAGACGCAGAGGTTCTTGGAAAGTGTTCTCAATATTTAGAGTTTCGATCTATTGATACAGAGATGTATCCGGCATTTGGAAACAATACTACGAGAGTGCAATGGGAAAATAAGTTGTTGGAAGCAGGAATAAGACTTGCTAAGATTATTCATCCATTGGCTTATGTAAGTCCTTTGGCAGAAGTGGTATCAGGTTGTGTGATTATGCCTTATGCAGTTGTAAATACTGGTACAAAAATAAAAAAAGCATGTATTATCAATATTGGTGCTATGGTAGATCACGATTGTATTCTGGAAGAGGGATGTCATCTTGCGCCTGGAGCAATTGTGAAGGGAGAAAATTATGTTCCCAAATGTACGAAAGTAGATTCGGGAGAGGTGGTTCCGTTAAAATTTTATGAGAATTTAAACTAGAGGAGACAAAGATGGAGAACAAAGTTGGTTTTAAAGACAATGGTAAATTAAAATTATTAATTATTGTAGGCACTCGTCCGGAAATTATTCGTTTGGCTGCAGTGATTAAAAAAGCGAGAAAATATTTTGATGTGGTATTAGCGCATACAGGACAGAATTATGATTATAATTTGAATGGTGTGTTCTTTAAAGATTTAGGACTGGAGGATCCAGAGGTTTATTTGAATGCCGTGGGTAATGATTTGGGAGAGACGATGGGAAATATTATTTCTGAGTCTTATAAATTGATGGTAGAAATTAAACCGGAAGCGGTTCTGGTGCTTGGCGATACAAATAGTTGTTTATCGGTTATTGGAGCTAAGAGATTACATATTCCTATCTTTCATATGGAGGCTGGAAATAGATGCAAAGATGAGTGTCTACCAGAAGAAACAAATAGAAGAATTGTGGATATTATTTCAGATGTAAATATGGCATATTCTGAACATGCAAGAAGATATCTTGCTGACACAGGTTTACCAAAAGAACGTACTTATGTGACTGGTTCTCCAATGGCAGAAGTTCTTCATATGAATTTAGATAAAATTGAGTCATCTGATATTCATAAAAGGCTTGGATTGGAAAAAGGAAAATATATTCTTTTATCTGCACATCGCGAGGAAAATATTGATACAGAAAAGAATTTTTTATCCTTATTTAATGCAGTTAATAAAATGGCAGAAAAATATGATATGCCAATATTGTATTCTTGTCATCCAAGAAGCAAAAAAAGAATTGAAGCAACAGGCTTTCAGTTAAACTCTCGTGTGATTCAGCATGAACCATTGGGATTTCATGATTATAATTGCTTGCAGATGAATGCTTTTGCTGTGGTATCTGATTCAGGAACATTACCAGAAGAAAGTTCCTTCTTTATGTCAGTAGGACACCCATTTCCGGCAGTATGTATCCGTACAAGTACAGAAAGACCAGAAGCTTTAGATAAAGCATGTTTCATTCTTTCGGGAATTGATGAAAAAGGATTACTTCAGGCAGTAGATACAGCAGTAGAAATGAATAAGAGTGAAGATTTTGGCCTTCCCGTACCAAATTATGTAGATGAAAATGTATCTGATAAGGTAGTGAAAATTATTCAGTCTTATACAAATGTTGTAAATAAAATGGTGTGGAGGAAGTATTAAAGGGTACGTTATGAATAACATAGAGCGAGTTAAAATAATAGGAGTCGAAATCTCTGTTGTAAATGCTCAAACAGCACAGCAAAATTTATTTGATAATTTTGATTTGGCAAGGGGAACTTATATCTGTGCTGCAAATGTACATACTACAGTTACAGCTCATGAAGACAAGAACTACAGACAAGTTCAAAATTCTTCATTTATGACACTTCCTGATGGAAAGCCGTTATCTGTTATTGGAAATAAACGTGGAAGGAGTTCAATGGGAAGGGTAACAGGTCCAGATTTTCTTGAAGAAGTGTTAAAAAGAACGGAAAATACAGAAATGAAACATTATTTTTATGGTACAACACAAGAAAAATTAGATAGTTTTATTTCTGTTATAAAAAAAACATATTCTAATTTGAAAATTGTTGGTGTAGAACCTTCCGTTTTCAGACCTCTTTCTGAGCAAGAGGAAAATGAATTGATAGAACGAATAAATAAATCTGGAGCAGATTTTGTATGGGTAGCTTTGGGTGCACCAAGACAAGAGATATTTTGTAATAAACTATCTGGTCGAACCAATTCTGTATGGGTAGCGGTAGGAGGTGCATTGAATGTTATATCAGGAGTAATTCCGAGAGCACCACAGTGGATGCAAGATCATGGGCTTGAGTGGTTTTATCGTTTTATGAAAGAACCAAAAAGACTTTTTAAGAGATATTTTGTGACGAATAGTAAGTTTTTATGGTACTTATTTAGAGAAAAAGGTGTCAAATAATGAAAAAGAAAGTATGTATGGTAGTGCCAAGCTTTTCTGCAAAAGGTGGAATTGCAACAGTCGTAAGTGGATATAAGGGTTCTGAGTTGGAAAAACAATACGATGTAAAATATATTGAATCGTATTGTGATGGAAGTAAAATCAAAAAAATATTAAAAGCAGTAGTAGCATATTTTCTATTTTTAGGGGAAATGATTTTAAATAAACCAGATATTGTACATATACATTCTTCCTTTGGGGGGAGTTTTTATAGAAAATTGCCATTTGTTTATATGGCGAGTAGTTTCAATGTTCCAGTGATAAATCATATCCATGGGTCAGAAATTTCCAGTTTGTATGTTAATGCAGGTGAGAGGAAGAAGCATTTGGTGGAAAAATGTTTTGATAAATGTGCATATTTAGTGGTGTTATCAGAAGAATGGAAAAACAATTTGCAGGTCGTTAAAACAAAAACACCGAAAATTGTGATAGAAAATTATAGCACCATACATAATGAGTGTTTGAAAAGAAAAGCTCATGAGAATAAAAATATTCTTTTTTTGGGGTTTATAACGGAGCTTAAGGGTTGTTTTGATATTCCTGAAATTGCGAGAAGAGTTATTGAACAAAAAGATAATGTGAATTTTATCTTGGCTGGAAGTGGCGAGATTGAGAAACTTCAAAATATTTTATTAGAAAAAGGTATATCTCAATATTTTTCATTTCCAGGATGGGTAAAGAAAGAAGAAAAAGAAAATTTACTTAAAAGTGCAGACTTTTTTTTCTTACCTTCATATACAGAAGCAATGCCAATGTCAATATTAGAGGCCATGGGATATGGATTACCAATAATTACTACGAACGTGGGAGGGATCCCACAACTTGTGGAAGAAGGTAAAAATGGGTATATGACAGAGCCAGGAAATATAGATAGTTTTTCTAAAGCGATATTGAAACTTATCAGTGATGACGATTTAATTTATAATATGGGAAAAGAAAGTATAGAAAAAGCAAAAAGAAAGTATTCTTTAGAGGCACATTTGGCAAAGGTGTGTGCAGTTTATAAGAGTGCTTTGGGAGAGTAATTATGCCAAGAAAAATTGGAAGTGTTATATATAAAGTTGAGGAAGTAGTCAGAAAAACTTTTTATAAAGCTTTTCGTGAGAGTGTAATCAAATGTTCTTTAGGAAGTTGTGGTAAAAATGTACATATAGCAGAAAAATGCGACATTAAAGGAAATAAAAATATTAATATAGGAAACGATGTTGCGATAGGTCCTCATGCACTGTTATGGACAACAGGAGCTAAATTAACTATTAAAGATAAAGTTATAATTGGTCCAAGATTGAGTATCATAACAGGAGATCATAAAATAGATATTATAGGAAAATATATGGCCGATATTACGGCAGATGAGAAGGATGAAAAAGATGATCAAGATGTTATTATAGAAAAAGATGTTTGGATAGGAGCGAATGTAACCATTCTTAAAGGAGTGACTATAGCAGAGGGGTGTGTAATAGGTGGGGGGGCAGTAGTAACAAAAAGTACAGAGCCTTATGGAATTTATGTAGGAGTGCCAGCTAGACACATAAGAGAACGATTTACAGATGAAGAGATACAAGAACACAAAAAGGGATTAATATAGATTGGTGATAAAAATCAGATGGTGATTGTAAAATGAGAACGAAATTTACTATAAATGAAATTTTATTTGAATTATATTTAATTAGTGCAGTAATGGGTGGAATATTAAGAAATATGTTAGGTGTATGGGAACCTATTTATGATACATATACTTTTGTAAGTAAAGGTCGTTGGGGAACGTTGATGTTAACTATATCGACTATTATTCTGCTATTATTGTTATTTCGTTGTAGCATTAAATTTATTAAAAAAGTTCCTATTGGAATACGAATTTTGGTTTGTAGCTTGATATTTTATTATCTGTTATGGACAGGTATATCTTTAAATAGTAATTCGCTTCAAAGTGTTTTTTTGGGGTCAATTTCAACTTCGGTAATTTTGTTACCAATAGCGAGTGTAGTTGGATTTGATAATAAAATATGGAGTTTATTAGTAAAGCAGATTCCAATTATAAATATTTTATTAGGAGGTGCATTTTTTGTAGCTGTAATTTCATTTTGGGGACAACATGGATTAAAGTGGCCAATGAATGCTTCGTATAAAGGGATATTTGCTTATTGGATTACATCTGTTTGGATAATGACTTTTGTGTATTTTAATGAAAAAAAGAAAAGAAAGTTTATTTATTGTAATTTAGTATTTATCATCATAGCAGCATTTATTACACAATCACGTGCATGGGTACTACAGACATTGATTTTATTTTTCGTGTTTTTTGCTGTTTTAAGCAATAAAAATAAGTATATTAAGTTTTTTATGGGATGTTTATTCATTGTTATTGCTATCGTAGGAATTTCATATATTTTTCCTAATATAACAGGTAGTTTGTTTGAAAGAGGATTTGAGGATACTAGAAGTGGACAATATGTAGTTTTTTTTAAACAACACTCATGGAATGATTTACTTTTGGGTCTAGGTCTAAATGCTACATATACATATTTGGGAAATGATTTTTATCCATATTTTGATAATCAGTTTATGTTTATTATGTTTCATTATGGGATTTTACCAGTTATTTCTTGGATTGTAGTGTATTGTTATGTGTTTAAAGGAAAAAAGATAATTAATTTAAAAGATGAGGTTATTATTCGTGCAGCTAAATATATTGGTGGGTTTGCATTACTAGCATATATGGGACTTTCGACATATTATCAGATTGAATTAAGCTATAGTAGTGTATTGATTATGCTTCTTTTGGGAAATGCAATACAAAGAAAGACAAGGAGTTAATAATTCGATGAAAAGAATAACATTTTTAGTGGGAAGCCTAGGTGGCGGTGGCGCAGAGCGTGTGACAGTTGCGTTAGGAGATTGTTTTGTTAAAAAAGGATATGAAATTTTTTTTATAGTTTTTTCAAGAGAAAATAATAATTATGAGATTAATTCAAAGATACATATAGACTTCCTGCCAGAAAATCTTAATAGTAAAAAAATATATATAGATAGAATTTGCGAATTAAAGAGATTATTAAAGAAACAATTGCCAGATTATGTAATATCGTTAGGGTTAGGGTATCAGTATTTAATTTTAGGGAATTTATTAAATAAATATAAGTTTATATTATCAGAGAGAAATGCACCGCAGTATTTTTATAAATGGTACGAAAGGATATATGTAAAATACAGCTATAAAAAAGCTTATAGGGTGGTATTTCAAACAAAAGATGCACAGGCATACTACGGAAAGAGCATTGAATATAAATCAAAAGTAATTGCTAATCCTATCACATCATATATTCCAGAATCGTATGAGGGTGTTAGAGAAAAGCGCATTGTAGCAGTGAATAGATTAAGTCAACAAAAAAATATTTTTATGTTATTTAGAGCATTTAAAAGAGTTTTAGAAAAATATCCTGAATATACATTGGAGATTTATGGCAAAGGGGAACAGGAAGATGAATTAAAGAAATATGCAGGTGAACTAAAAATAGATAAAAATGTTGTCTTTATGGGGCAGAAAGCGAATGTGCATTCGTATATTATAAATGCGAGTATGTTTGTTTCATCATCAGATTTTGAAGGAATGTCAAATTCAATGTTAGAAGCTATGGCAATAGGTTTACCAGTTGTATGTACGGATTGCCCGATAGGCGGTGCGAAGATGGTAATAAAAAATAATTTGAATGGATTGTTAACACCGGTAGGAGATGATGAAGAATTTGCAAAAGCTATTATATATTTGATAGAACATCCTGATAAAGCAGGAGAAATGGGTAAAAGAGCGAGTAAATTACGAGAGGAATTAAAGCCAGATATAATAGCAGAACAATGGGAAAAATTGTTAACTTGGTGAATGTGAAAGGTAGAACTCAATGAAAAAAAACTTGAAAGAACAAATTATTTCTGGTTTATTTTGGAAGTTTGGAGAGAGAATATTAGCACAAGGGGTTTCATTTTGTGTTTCTTTAGTTTTGGCACGAATGCTATTACCAGAGCAATATGGAGTTGTTGCACTAGTATTGGTTTTTATTAATTTGGCAAATGTTTTTGTGACAAACGGATTAGGTGAAACGTTAATTCAAAAACCCGATGCAGAGCAAAAAGATTTTTCAACAATGTTTTATTGTAGTTTATTTTTTGCCATAATACTATATTGTACATTATTTATAAGTGCTCCATTTATTGCACGCTTTTATAATGATAACCAATTAATTTCAATTCTTAGAGTATTAGGATTACAAATACCTATTGCTTCTATGAATACGATACAACAAGCGTATGTATCTAGAAATATGATGTTTAAAAAATTCTTTTACTCCACATTAGGAGGAACGATTTTCTCTGGGGTTATAGGGATTGCTTTAGCGTACAGTGGAGCTGGTATATGGGCATTAGTCGTTCAATATATGACAAATACGATAATGAACACATGTATTTTATTTATTACGGTTCGTTGGAAACCGTCATTTGAATTTGATAAAGAGTCGGCTAAAGCATTATTATCGTATGGTTGGAAATTAGTAGTTGCTCAATTTGTTAATCAAGCATATATTGAATTGAAAAATTTGTCTATAGGTAAAGTTTATACAACTGCTGACTTAGCTGCATACAATAAGGGGGAGCAATTTCCTTCAGTATTAGTGATGAACATTAATAGTGCAATTAGTGGTGTGTTGTTTCCAGCGATGTCTTTAGCAACTCAAAAAAAAGGAAAACTAAAAGAATTAACAAGGCAATCCATTATGATAAGTTCATATGTGATTTTTCCATTAGTAACAGGGTTGATGATTATTGCAGAACCAATGATCCGTTTATTATTAACTGAAAAATGGTTAGGATGTGTACCCTTTTTGCAAATAAGCTGTTTATTTTGGATGTTTCAGCCGTCACAAACTGCTAATGTTCAAGCGATTAAGGCTATAGGAAGAAGCGATATTTGTTTGAAATTGGAGATGGCAAAAAAAGCAATTGGGATTACTTTTTTGTTTATAGCTATTCAGATAAGTCCGTTAGCAGTTGCTGTGATGAATGCTTTATTTGCATGTGTATCTGCAGTTTTAAATATCATTCCCAATAAAAAATTGATTGATTACGGAATAAAAGAACAAATTAAAGATGTTATTCCAGCATTACTTTTGTCAGCTATTATGTATTTATTGGTTTATCCTATTGTGAAATTAGGATTTGCTGATATCATAACAATTTTATTGCAGGTATTGGCGGGTATAGTTGTATATTTAGGAGGGTCAATTATTTTTAAATTAAAGGCATTTGTATATATTTTGAGTATATTGAAAAGGAAAAAATAATGAAAAATCAAAAATTAAAAAAAAGAGTATATTATGTTGGAGATGTTGGATGTAGAGATACAGCATTGGCAATACATGCAAGAAATATGGGATATATGTTTAAAAAATTAAACTATGATGTTGTTTATTTTTGTGAAAACTGGGATACTCAGCGCCATTATAATTCAGATAAAGATTTTAAATATTTCTATACAAAAAAATATTTAAAATTTTGGAAATTTTCTTCCTTAGAATGGATTCTGGAAAAATTAACAGGTATTAAGATATTTAATTTGTTAAAAAGTCAAGTGAAAATTAAAAAACCGGATATTGTTGTCTTATATGGAATAGAAGGAGAAGAAAAGATTATTAATTTTTGTAAAAAAGAGAATATACCTGTTATATTGGAACGATGCGATTGGTTTGAAAAAGAAGATAGAGCAACATTTCTTGAAAAGAATTTTGTCCATAATAAAACAGAATATGCTATGAGAGTATTAGATATGCAGGCAGATGGTATTATTGCTATAAGTAAATATTTGTACAATTATTATAAGAAAAATAATAAACATGTAGTATTTATTCCTCCTATGTTTAAGGTAGAACAGAATAATAAAATAGATAGATTTTATAAAGATGAGAAAATTCATTTGGCTTATGCAGGTAGCTTAGGCGGAAATAAAGATCAAATTCTACCAGTAATGAATGTTTTAAAGGAAATAAATAAAAAAGAGATTAAAATTTATCTAGATATTGTTGGAGTAACAATGGAAGATATTGAGAAGGAGACACAGTGTAATAATTGGAATAAATATGGGGTTTATGCGTATGGTCGTTTGTCAAATGAAAAGACGAAAGAGATAGTAAAAAAAGCAGATTTTAGTTTGTTGCTTAGACAAAACAAGCGTTATGCAAAAGCAGGCTTTTCAACAAAATTTACAGAAAGTATGTGTTTAGGTGTACCGGTAATATGTACTAAAGTTGGAGGCGCAGATAGCATTATAAGTGATATGAAAGATGGTGTCCATTTAAAAGATAATTCGTATGATACACTTTTACAAGTTTTAGGTAATCTTTTGATATTGGATTCTAATCAAATTGCAGAAATGAAGAAAAATGCTTTTGAAACAGCAATGAAAGTGTTTACGCTAGAAGCCAATGAAAATAAAATGTTAGAATTTTTAAATGAGATTAGTGAATAATAAGTACTTATTTAATAAAATAGTGATTGGGAGTCTTCTTAATTTAATAAAAAAGTAAATGAGGGGAATATACAAATAAATTATACCTCAACATTTATTATAGAACTTTATATAAGAATTTTTTGAAAAGGGTGAGAAATAAAATGGAAAAAGATAGTATATGTTTAAATAATAAAGTTGTATTTATAACAGGTGTAGCAGGATTTATTGGGGCTAATCTTGTATTAGAAATTGTAAGAATGTCTATTCCAATTACAATTATCGGAATAGATAATATAAATGATTATTATGATATTTCTATAAAAAAGTGGCGTTTGCAGAAGATTGATGAAGCTGTAGGAGAAAATAGTCAAGTGACTTGGAAATTTATAGAGGGAGATATTTCGAATAATGATGAAATATCTTTAATTTTTAAAAAATACAAGCCTAACCTTGTAGTAAATTTAGCTGCCCAAGCAGGGGTGAGATATTCAATAACTAACCCAGATGCTTATATAAAGTCTAATATAATTGGATTTTATAACATTTTAGAGGCATGTCGTCATTCATATGATAATGATGAGAAAGGAGTAGAGCATTTGGTTTATGCATCATCCTCAAGTGTGTATGGAACTAATAAAAAAGTACCTTATTCCACAGAGGATAAGGTAGATAATCCTGTTTCTCTTTATGCAGCAACAAAGAAATCTAATGAGTTGATGGCTCATGCATATAGTAAACTTTATAATATTCCGTCTACGGGGTTGAGATTTTTTACTGTATATGGACCGGCTGGACGTCCAGATATGGCATATTTTGGATTTACAGATAAATTGTTAAAAGGTGAAACAATAGAAATATTTAATTATGGTAATTGTAAAAGAGATTTTACTTATGTGGATGATATTGTGGAAGGAGTAAAACGTATAATGCAGGCACCGCCAGAAAAGAAGAAAGGAGAAGATGGCTTGCCAATTCCACCGTATGCAGTATATAATATTGGCAATCAGAAGCCGGAGAATTTATTGGATTTTGTTGATATTCTACAACAGGAATTAATTCGAGCAAAGGTGCTTCCTTTAGATTATGATTTTGAAGCGCATAAGAAACTGGTTCCTATGCAACCAGGGGATGTTCCGGTTACATATGCAGATACCAGCGCACTTGAGAAAGATTTTGGATTTAAACCAAGTACAGATTTAAGAACTGGTATTAGAAAGTTTGCAAAGTGGTATAAAGAATTTTATCAGGTGTAAGGAGAGTGGAGAATATGAAGAGAAATATAGCAGTTGCGGGAACGGGATATGTAGGCTTATCTATGGCTACGCTTTTGGCACAGAATAATCATGTGATTGCAGTAGATGTTATTTCAGAAAAAGTAGATTTAATTAATAGTAGAAAATCACCTATTCAAGATGAATATATAGAAAGGTATTTAGATGAGAAAGAATTAGATCTAATAGCAACTTTAGACGGAGAAGCGGCATATAAAGATGCGGAGTTTGTTGTTATTGCCGCTCCGACAAATTATGATAGTAAGAGAAATTATTTTGATACAAGTGCTGTTGAAGCAGTTATTCAATTGGTGATTAAAGTCAATCCAGACGCAATAATGGTAATTAAATCTACAATTCCAGTAGGATTTACGGCTTATATAAGAGAAAAATATCATTGTGATAATATTATTTTTAGTCCGGAGTTTTTACGTGAATCGAAAGCATTGTATGATAACCTTTATCCAAGTCGCATTATTGTAGGTACAGATGTTCAAAATGCTCGTCTTGTGAAAACTGCAAATACTTTTGCTGAATTATTACAAGAAGGGGCTATTAAGAAAAATATTGATACTTTAATTATGGGATTTACTGAAGCTGAAGCCGTAAAACTCTTTGCAAACACATATTTGGCACTTAGAGTATCATATTTTAATGAGCTTGATACTTATGCAGAAATGAAAGGATTAAATACTGAACAAATTATAAATGGTGTGTGTCTTGATCCTCGTATAGGAAATCATTATAATAACCCTAGTTTCGGCTATGGCGGATATTGTTTACCAAAAGATACAAAACAGCTGTTAGCAAATTATGAAAATGTACCACAAAATATGATGTCTGCGATCGTAGAAAGTAATAAAACAAGAAAAGACTATATTGCAGAGCGAGTTCTTGAAATTGCTGGTGGATATGAAGCGAATAGTGATTATGACATTAGTAAAGAAAAAGAAGTGGTTGTAGGTGTATATAGGCTTACAATGAAATCTAATTCTGATAATTTCAGACAAAGTTCTATCCAAGGTGTTATGAAACGAATTAAAGCAAAAGGTGCGATAATTGTAGTATATGAACCGACCTTAGAAGAGGGAACAACATTTTTTGGAAGTAAAGTTATAAATAATCTGGATCAATTTAAAAAGATTTCTGATGCTGTAATTGCAAATAGATATGATTCTTGTCTTGAAGATATTAAAGATAAGGTTTATACAAGAGATTTATATGGAAGAGATTAACTGGGATATAGATAAAGCGGTCGTAGTTTAAAATATATAGGAGCGGTTGTAGAAGTAGTATTATTTAATTTGATGATTAATACCATTGCTTTGGATAGAATAGGACGTGAAACAATGAAAAGGAAAAGAGTATCTGTATGGATAAAGTTTATATTGATTATATTAATAGTAGCTTTTGGAATTGTAATCGCTAGTGTAGGGTATGCTTGGTCTAAATTGGATAAAATCAATAAAGCAGAAGAAGTAGAAAAGATAGAGCCGGAGGAAGAGTATTTCGAACCGGACGAAGAAGAAAAAGGTTACGAAGAAGTGAATCCTGAAGATGTTACATGGTCCAGTAGTGAAGAAGTATTTGGAGATGATAATGTATTAAATCTTCTTCTGATTGGACAAGACAGACGTCCTGGAGAAGGACGGGCACGTTCAGACTCTATGATGATTATGACCATTAACAAGACGGATAAGACGATTAAATTGACATCACTAATGAGAGACTTGTATGTACAAATTCCGGGATATAGTGATAATCGAATCAATGCAGCCTATGCCTTCGGTGGAATGGAGCTTCTTGATGCAACCATTAAACAAAACTTTGATATTAATCTTGATGGCAATATTGAAGTGGATTTTTCGGGTTTCCAGAAGGTGATAGATACCATTGGCGGTATTGAATTGGATATTCACGAGGATGAGATAAAGGTATTAAATGATTATGTGAGAGAACTGGATAAGATGTCTGGTGAAAGTGAAAATGCCAACATAGTTACACAGGCAGGAGTTCAACACTTAAATGGACTCCAAGCACTTGCATATTCCAGAATTCGATACGTAGGAAATGGAGATTTTGGACGAACAGAGCGTCAGAGAAAGGTTTTAATGGCGGCTTTTGATAAGGTAAAAAACTCTGGCTTGAATGAGATGTTAAAGCTTGCAGATACCATTTTTCCGTTATTGACTACCGATATGAGTAATTCTGATTTAATCGGAGTGGGTGTGGAAGTTTTAGGAATGGGTGTCAGTGAAATTGAAACGCATAATATTCCTGAAGATGCTTCTTTTCGATATGCCAGTATTAGAGGGATGAGTGTTTTGGTGCCGGATATTGATAAGTGCAGGCAGGTATTAAGACAAGTAATTTATGGCGAGTAAGTGGTGACAGAAAGGTATTCCTATAGGGGTATCTTTTTGTAATTATAAAATTAAGCACTTACAGTAATTTTGATGTAGATATAGATATAGGGATTATTAATGAACTTTCGTAAACGCAAAATAGCGAGTACCTTGACATTTTTAGGCGGCTGCTTTGCAGCCAC